>Ga0172380_10000789_pt1 | contig 57950 bp, 45 predicted proteins | sample Leawe162metaG_FD_119747 | JGI IMG/M metagenome (GOLD analysis project Ga0172380, IMG submission 119747) | Leachate microbial communities from a municipal landfill in Southern Ontario, Canada - Leachate well 162 metaG | ecosystem: Engineered > Solid waste > Landfill > Unclassified | place... | reverse complement strand
ATCTTGTGATTGCTCTAACCAATTGCCATTAAATAAAAGACTTAATCTTCCTCCTAATCCGGATTCTGTTCCATCTCCATATATATCGATTGTATCCCCCGCTACTCCATAAAATTTATAATAGTCCACATCGTTACTATTAGCAATAATTGCCGAAATTGTATCACCGATTGATACAATATTTGCGAGTGCTAATGTTCCATTATCCTCAGTTTCATTTATAATTTGCAATGTTCGTATTACAAAAACCCCTTCATTTACTGAAAAATAATTTGGATTTGATACTGATGAGATTTTTATTTTACATTCGGAAGAATTCAAATTAGGGACATCCCATCGATATTGTTTATCGAGGAGAGGGACTTCTGAAACTATTGTATTCCAGTCCGCTCCATTATTGGTAGAATACTCTATTTTAACCTTATCATCAATAAATCCTTCCCATTTAATATCATAAGTACTATTAGAAAGAACCAAATCATTTGCAGTAGGATGAAGTAAAGCCAGCTCATATTTATATTCTACTGAACGAATATTAGACGCTTCAGTTTCGATATTATCTATTAATGCAGTAACCTTATAATCATAAGTACCAAATTCCGTTAATTGGTCGTCATAATGAGTATTTTTAGTATTTCCAATCACAGCATCATCGCGATATACAAAGAAATTTTGCAGTTCAGAGCTTTGTTCTTTAGATTTTATTTGATCCAAAACGCTGATTGCGGGGACAGAATTTGGTGGAAAGTTAACTTCAGGAGATTTTACTAATGAGGTACCTCCAATTTCTTGAATTTCTGATTTTGGAAGATTCAATGCCATTACAGAGGAAGCTAAGTTCTCATCAACAGTGATAAAATCCCACCATACTTCATTAGTAGATACTGACGGATCATAAGCACCAATAAATATTCTACCGTTTAAAATTGGTTCAGGCAAATCATCTATTATGCTAAATACTTCATTTCCATTAATAATTAATTTTAGATTATTAGCCATAGCTCCAATAGTAACGATATTATTTGCACCTACATCGGTATTTATTGCAGAGGTATATGACCATGGCCTGTACCACATAATAGAACCGTTTAAAATTTTGCATGCATAAAACGAACCTGAAGTTGTAACACAAAATAAGTATCCTTTTTCATTTCCTGCATCCATAGCTTTATCAGCTCGTATAAATGCAGCAACCGAATAATCAGGACTACCTTGAACTCTTTTAAATCCATATTCTAAGGCAAAATTGCTAAAGTCGTTATTATAATATGTAGTAGCCCATGAATCATTCGATAAACCATTCATTTTAAGATAACCTTCATCAACGGTGAAACGATTATCTTCTAAATTAAAATTATCAGCAAGGCCATCACTAAAATCCTCATATACCGAATAATTATTTCTAGTGAAATTCCAATTCAAAGAAACTAACCCATTTGATTTATTTAAATTAGCAGATAAGTTGGTAGGTTTATTAGGCACCTCGTTGAAAAACCCTAAAATTCTTTTTATGACTTCGGTTTTAGTGTTCAAATTTCCTTGATCCACTAAACCACCAAATTCGAAAGAAGAACCAATAGTTCTATATCCATTGCCTTCATTCATTATGGCGCAACCATAACCTAAACTTGTATTAGTAAAAATTGTTGTTGCATTATTTATCGGTTCAAGTCGATCGATATAATTATTTTCACCTGAATAATTGAAAATCAATCCTTCCATAATTGTACCTGAACCTCCGGAGACAGATGCCAGATCAGAAGTTCCATCATCTATTCCATTGATATTAAAATAGGGATGCAATGAAGTTAAGAGTTCTGAAGCCCATGTTTCAGCACCTTCCATATAAATATTACCGCCCTGTTTTAAGTATGAAATGAAAAAGGCTGCTTCTGCTTCCTTTAATCGATAGTTATTAGGATATACACCCAAACATATAAAGATTCCTTTATAAGGGTATAATAACTCAGGGAATAAACCGGTGGAATATGCCACCGAATAACCTTTACTTTCTAAGATGTTTTTTATTGCTATTCCTGATAATGGGGTTGGGTCCGGCTCCCAAACTAAATAGTCTTTTTTCCATTCTACTATTATAAATGGATTGCTATTAGTTGCATAAATGTTCGGGTTGGATCGATCAGTGATTTTAATTTTACATTCAGTAGAATTAACAAATGGGACTATCCATTCATATTGGCCGTTTGATGCAGTTTCATTATCCGAAATTAAATTCCAAGAAGTTCCATTATTAGTAGTATATTCTATTTTTACATTCTGGATATTCAGACTTGCCCATTTAATTTGAAATTTTCTTCCCGATTCAAGAGAAATTCCATCTTGCGGAGCATTTAAAGCTAAAATTGGTTCTGTATTTAGAGTATTAAAATCTGCCGTCATTGAAGATGAAGAATTGCTAATATTTGCTATTGAAATGCCGGTAAAATTCGATTGATAATCCTTAGTATCCGGGACTGTAAAAGAATTAAAATTTCTTTTATTAGTTCCCCCCGGGAATGGATCCCCGCTATCCCCTCGATTACTATTCCCTCTCCCTTCCAAATTCCAAAGTCCATCAGCTTGTTCTATCGCTACAAGATAATGGTTCGATGATAAAGATTCGGGGAACCACTCATAATCATTTTGCGTCATTACATTTTCATCAACATGATAAACTAATATACCATCACCGGGCAGATATTGATCGTATCCGGTCTTTTGTCGATTTTCGATTAGAAAATATTCATTTATAAAATTACCATTTTCCCATAATATGTAGGCAGTAGAACTAGTTTCGATTGCCGGTAAAGATAAATTAGAAGAGTTAGAATTAATGAGAGTAGGATTCAAATATCCCATTTGAGCATGAGACCAAGCATCAGGTAGTGCAGGATAATTTCCTCCGATTCCCGTACCATTCCAACTGCCGCCTGCCATTAGACTCCAGTCCCCAAGTCCGTTTGATGAATAATCTGTATCATAAACATCAGGCAAACCAAATGCTGCATGCCCTAATTCATGAGCATAAACACCCATAGTCATATCACCCGGCGTTAGCCAAAATTCGGGTTCCATTGAATAACGATATATCTTAATTCCATCTAATAAAATTGGGTTTGGTACTGCCCATGCATGGCTCCATATTTGACTATCTAATCCTCCATATTCGGCACCTGTTCCGGTATGGACGACAAATAATGCATCAACAAAGCCATCGCCATCGTTATCATATTTTGAATAATCGATCAGTGGATCGGCTAATCTAACAACCTCTTCCACTAAACCTTGTGCATTCGTTGGATAGTTTCCAAATCCATTTTGATTATCTACATAATAACTGTATGGTTGTGATACCTGAAGCCATCCCACACTGCTTGGTAAATTAAGAGTGATTATATCTAGATTATTATAACTCACTTTTTTATAATAGTCCCTCATCGAGCCGAAATTAGTTCCGAATAAAAGATCATCAAAAGTTTGTGCATTTGTTTGTGTAGGTTGATCTGAAAACTGAACCAATATTACTAATGCTTTCCAAGAACCTGATGGTGTTCTTGCAGGTCCAAAGCTTCTTTGGAAATTATTAACTTTCGGACTTTTATTAATTTCTAATTCAGGAGCAGCCCATGGTGCATCAATCCCTTTTTCTAATAATGCTTTTTTATCTTTGAAAATTGGGGTCTTGTTTTGGAATGACTTTTCTGATTGGTATTTTTTTAATAAACTAGGATGTAACGGAGCCTGAGATAAAATTGTTACATTCGATAAAAAAACGAAAAGAATAATGGAATAAAATATTCTGAAAATATTAATAGTAGAATAAGACTTCATGATGCGCCCTCCATGAATATATTTTGTTTACAAATTATTTCTCTATTTCTAAAATCTTTTTATTTTTCTGATAATATGAACACCCCGATAGCAATCGGGGCATTCATCTCGCGTCCTCACTTACCTCTCTTTACAAGAGACAAAATTATATTTATTATATTCAACTTTTCGATAAACACATTTGAGTTGGGTTAACATAGAATGGATAATACCAAATAGATTTCTCCCATAATTTATTTTAAAGCAATTTTTTAAAATAGACTGGGAATCTATAACGGTAGTAAGTAATATTAATAGTAGAAAGGATTTAAAACTAAAAAACGAGAATAATCGAAAACTTTCCATGTTTTGCCCTCACAAACAAGATACTTTTCAGATATTTTTTAGTAATATATCAAAGAAGAGAAAAAGAACACCTATACAAAATGATATAACGCTATTTTTTTACAATTGCACCTGGTAATATAAAAGATATATTATTAATTCAAAATATTTTTTTTAAAAAAATATTTTTTTTATTTATTTAAGTAATCCCGTTGAGAAAAGGAGTAAAAAAGGTGGATGTAATTTTGTGTAATTGAGAAAAGAAGGCATAGAGGCTAAGCGATGTGAGGTACAGCCGAACATCGCTTAGCCTCAGGATTTTCTCGTGCAAAAGGGCATAATCGTCCCTTAGAGAAAATTTATCCGATAGCGTTTTTTGACATAAATTAGTATCAATGCTTTATCTTCAATTCTTAATTTTTGCTGCCTGAATTTTCTCATAATCGCTTAAAGCTAACTTTATACTCGAAATAATTAATTCAGGATCATCCATTTGAACAAAATGCCCTGAACTGGAACTATAAAACAATTTCCCATATCGAAGAGGATAAAGAAGTGCAATCCATCTTTTCATTTTCAAAAATTCATCTATTCTAAACAATTTTTCTTTATCAAAAATCGTTTCCCCCCTATCATCTGGCGTTTTTGGATAACCACCAGCTTTAATAAAATGAACCGGAACATCCGGCAAGGGGATGCTATCGCATTCCCTAAATTCTGAATTTGTCAACTGTGAAGATATTTTCACTTCCTCAACGTAAAAGTTAGGCATTTCAGCATAAAGTTTTTCTTTGAAATCCTTATATGGCTTAGCGAACATTGAATCAATTTGATGCTGGGTTAATCCAATTTCTAAATATGGAAGATCACCATCGCCTTTCTTTTTTGTAAAATCAATCGGATCGACAAATATTAGTCCCGCAATTTCATTTGGATATTTAGCAGCATAACTTCTTATATATGCCCCACCAAAGGAATGAGATATAAACAGATAAGGAGGTTTAAACCCTTTCTCCAAAAGCATAGTTCTTAAATTATTTATTATATGCCCAGTAGTTGGTGGAAGACTATCATTTTCAGATTCTCCAATTCTGGGTCTATTATAAGAAAATACAGCCGATGTTTTTGAAACTTCTTTAATTATATTCTTCCAATTTTCAAGCTTAGAAGCCATACCATTTTCAAATACCAATACCGGTTTATTCTCATGATTATTTTCTAAACCGGCAGTAAAGAATTCAATTTTCTTCCCATTTACTTCAAGAAATTCATTTTGTCCAAAATTAATATTGCTAAATCCAAAAATGATTACAATTGCACAAACAAATACCCGTTCCATATCCTTTCTCATTTTAAAATTCCCCTTTTAGAGTAATTCTTATTTCATTAATAACATCTTTTTTACATCTCTGAACTTACCTGCCGTTATTTGATATATATACATTTCACTTGATAAGTGTGATGCATCCCACTTTACTTCGTGATAGCCCGCTTCCATCTCTTTATTAATCAGCACTGTTACTTTCTCTCCAAGTATATTAAAAATAGATAAGGTTACCTTACCACACTCTGGTAGCCCAAACTTTATTATCGTACTCGGATTTAAGAAAAAGCTGCCCTTTTGAGGCAGCTTCCTTTTCATAACTTTAATTCTAAAGTACTATTGTAATTTTATCTATTTCTATACTTAACATAAAACTCTGTTATACTCTTATACGCTTTTTCGAGGATTTCCTCTTGTGGTAAGAAGACTACTCTAAAGTGATTCGTACCTGGGACTTGACCAAATCCCGTTCCGGGTACTACTACCACACCCGTTTCTTTAATTAATTCAGCTACGAAATGATTATCCGATCCTTCAATTTCAATCTTAGGGAATGCATAGAATGCACCTTCGGGTTTAACGCAGCTAATTCCTTCGACTGAATTTAACATCTCATAAGTTAAGTCGCGTCTCTTGGTAAGTTTTTCCATAGCTAAAGTTAAATGACTATGCTCACCTTCCAATGATGGAGCAATGCCATATTGCTCAGGATGATTTGCAGATAGACGTGATCTTAATAATTTATTGATTGCTTCAATATAATTGGAAAGCATCGCTCTATTACCGCTTACAATTCCCCACCCAATTCTAAAACCAGGTACCATATAATTTTTAGATAGTCCTCCAAATGTAATTACAGGAGCCTCTGAATTTAGAGATGCAATCGATACATGCTCTTTATCATCATAGAGAAGTTTATCGTAAATTTCATCTGCAAAGACAACAAGATTATTTTCTAACGCTATATCCAATATTTGCTGAAGTGTTTCCCGACTAAAATTACTTCCGGTAGGATTATTAGGATTAATTAAAACGATTGCTTTAGTCTTTGGATTTATTTTCTTTTTAATATCCTCAATATCGGGCTGCCAACCATTAGATTCATCAAGATAATATGGATTTTCCATCATCTGAAGTTTACTCGATATTGCAGTATAAAGAGGGTAACCCGGAGATGGAGTAAGTACGTTCTCCCCTTCATTTACCAGTGCTGTTAAGCAGATATCGATTGCTTCACTTGCACCGGTAGTAACAAATACATCCAATACATTTTTAATCTTTTTCTTCTCAGCTTCTTTTTCGATTGCTTCAACGGCTGACTTAATCCCCGATGAAGGAGAATAACCATTGAGATTTTTTTTCATCGCTTCATAAGTTGCTTCAACTAAATGTTTAGGTGGAGCGAAATCATATAAATTCGGATCGCCAATATTTAGATAAAGTAATTTCTTTCCGGTCTTCGCCACTTCATTCGCTAATACAATAATGTCTCTAACAGCATAAGTAATATTCTCAGTTCTATTTGCAGGCTTAATAGGCGTAAAATTCATTCTATCCTCTTTTAATTAGATAAATATATCTCATAATTTACATAAGATAATCATAAAATAAAACAGCCACTTTTTAGTTAATTCTTATTTTAATACATCAGCCAAATTTTCTACTACAATATCGATATCCTCTTTTGATATGACCAATGGCGGGAGCATTCTTAATACAGTATTCCCTGCCGGAAGAGCAACTATTTTTCTATTCATTAATTCTTGCAATATTGGTTGCACTTTCTCTTTTAGTTCTATTCCTATCATCAATCCTTTTATTCTAATTTCTCTTACTTTGCTTAATTCGTATTTCGAAATCTTCTCGAGGAAATAAGCACCAAGCTCATTAGCTTTTTTATCAAGTTTATTTTCTAACATAAAATCGATTGATGCTATCACAGCCGAACAAGCTAATGCGTTTCCGCCAAAAGTAGTACCATGTTTACCCGGAGGTATCTGAATTTTATCGGAGCATAGAGTAGCACCCACAGGGAAACCACCACCCATAGCTTTTGCAACTGTCATCATATCAGGCTTAATACCAAGATATTCGGTGGCAAAGAACTTGCCAGTCCTGCAAAATCCGGTTTGGATTTCATCAATAATCAACATAATATTATTATCATCGCAAAGCTTACGAACTTTTTGGAAATATTCCTTATCACCAATATTGATTCCTCCTTCGCCTTGAATTGGCTCAAGGATTATGCCTGCTGTATCTTCTGTAATTGCCGATTCTAATTTCTCAAAATTATTATAAGGAACGAATGAGAATCCTTCTATTAGAGGCATAAAATCTTCACGATATTCCATCTTATAGGTAGCACTTAATGCACCGAGAGTTCTGCCATGGAATCCTTTCATAGCAGAAATAAAACCTTTTTTCTTTGTTACGTATCTTGCAAATTTAATTGCAGTCTCCACTGCTTCTGTGCCTGAATTACATAAATAAGCTTTCGTCATTCCTTCAGGAGCTACGGAGATTAGTTTTTCTAATGCTTTTGCTTTCATATCATTATAAAATGTTCCGGGGCATGTAATTAAAGTATCTGCCTGTTTTTTCAATGCTTCGGCTAATTTCGGGTTTGCATGACCGATACTTGCTACACCAATTCCGGCAGCACAATCGATATACTCATTACCCTCTTCATCCCAAAGATGCGCTCCTTTGCCCTTAACTAAAACTACATCTCTTTTAGGGAATACCTCTAATTCATATTTCTGTTGTAATTCTTTAATAGCACTCATTTTATACAAGTCCCAATTTTATTTAATGCGTTAGTAAGCGGAGTTTCAGCTCTACCGTCAGTAATTATCAATTCAGTTTCGCCTGCTTCAAATAATTTATTAATTGCATGGATTTTTCTTTTCATTCTTCCATCCACTTTATTTTCAAAATCGATCATCTCTTTTGAAGATATCTCCTTTATTAAAGTTGATGGATCGTTTTTATCTGTAAGAAGTCCCGGAGCTTCAATTAATTGAATAATTTTGTCGGCTTTAAGTGCAGAATGAAGTAGCGAAACTACATCATCATTTTCCGAATTTATTGCGAAATTATTTTCATCAATTAATGGAACTGTAACAACCGGAATAATTTTATTAGAGAGAAAATACTTAAACATTTCCCCATTTATAGAAGCCGGTTTACCTGAAAAATCTCTTACGATTTTTGTCTTTCCATTTTCTCTAATTCTTATTCCTGTATTTCTTTTACCGACTATCATTTTTCCATCAACGCCGGAGAATCCAAAAGCATTAGCACCATTTTGCTGACAAAGCTCTACGAAACGTTTGCTCCTTAATCCTGCATATACCATCATCATAAGATCAATAGTATTACTATCCGAAAATACGCTATCATAACCGGAAATAGATGTGATTACTTTCTTTTCATATTCCATTTTTTTTGCAATATCATCACGAAGAGAATTTGCACCAAGAACCACTATTACTTGATCATCAATATTTTTTAAGTCGGCGGCAATCCCATTAAGATTAATCTCTTTGCCACCGCCAATTTTTACAATTACCATTTTAATACCTCTAATGTATTATTTTTTATCGGAAGCCAATTAAGTCCGGAGTCAAATTTTTCTGACGAAACTATTGTCAAGTCATCGGACTGATATTTATTTAATGTGAAGTAATCCGAGTCTTCGCTAAAATTAGATGAAATATAAGCGGCATTTTTTTCGGCAATAATTATATTCATAGCTCGTAAATAAGAAGTTCTCTTTTTTATAATTTCAACTCCTTTCTCTAATCCTTTTGACATCGAACTGCCAGAAAAACGCTTTATAAAATTAAAGATTTTTTCTGCACCGATGCGTCCTTCTTCCTTAATTTTTACTCCCTGAAGTTCTCCATTAAAAATAAAGATATATCTATCATCATAAAATGGCATATTATTTTCTATTACGATTCCTTGATCTTTAAATGCAGAACGAGCATGAATCATGAGATATTTGGCCGGAGGAACTTTTGAAAAGTCGTCTTCCCAAATAGGATTAATGTTTTTATAGTGTTGCCAATTATTTTCAACAAGGAAAGAAGCACCCCAGCCGTGCCCTTGGAACTCCCTACTCTCTTTACAGCTCTGGGCAAATGGCTTTAGATAATCCGCCGGATTAAATTTTTCTTTCGATTTAACTAGTAATAAACGGCACATATTAAATCGGGTGAAAACCGGGAAATTCTAATCCGGTGGTTTCATTGAAGCCATACATCAAATTAAATGCTTGAAGTGCCTGTCCCGCTGCACCCTTCATCAAGTTATCAATCGATGCTATAATTACAAAACGATTAGAAAATTCATCTTTCTTAAATCCGATATCGCAATAGTTAGTACCGATTAATAATTTTGGCTCAGGATAACGGTAGATACCTTCATTTTCTTTTACAATTCTAATGAATGGTTCATCGTTATAATATTTTCTATAAAGTTTCCATAAGTCTTTTTCTTCGAGCGGTTGTTTTGTAAATACATGGCAGGTAGCCAAGATACCACGAACCATATCGATGGACGTTGCAGAAAAATGGACTTCGATCTTTTTACCAAAACTTAGTTCCTGTATTATCTCTGCTGTATGACGATGCTGAACAGGCATATAAGAGCGTACAGAACCAGATCTTTCAGGATGGTGAGATGAATCAGAAGATTTATTTCCGCCTTCGCTTGAACCAACTTTTACTTCAATAACAGTTCTATCTTCTTCTATCAGACCTTCCTTATATAAAGGATAGAGTGCTAGTATTGATGTTGTGGCATTGCATCCTGCACTCGAAATTAACTTGGCATTTTTCATCTTTTCACGGTGAAGCTCTGGAATGCCATATACAAATTCATTTAGCATTGCAGGATTCGTGTGTTCGTGATGATACCATTTCTTAAATTCTTCTTTATCTTTTAATCTAAAATCACCGCTAAGATCAATAATCCGTTCAGCAATATTTTTAAATTCTTCAATTCGATTCATAGAACTTCCATGAGGAAGGCATAAAAAAAGAAGATCGCATTTTTCTAATTCATTTATAGATGAAAATTTTAGTTGAGTAGATTTTCTAAGGTTCGGATGAATCTTATAAATAAATTTCCCAACATTTGCTTCGGACGTTACTTGTGCAACTTCAATATTAGGATGGAATAAAAGTAAACGGAGCAATTCTCCGCCAGTATATCCGGAACCGCCGGCAATGCTGACTTTTATTTTATTCATTTCGATTCCTCAACTTTTTGCAATACATAATCGACCATTAATTTTGGAATATTTACACCAGTTGTAGAGATCGAATTTTTAAATTCCATCGTGTAATTTACTTCATTCACTTCGAGACCATTTCCAGTTTCAAAAACATCAATAGCCACAATACCGCCACCGACTGCTTTAGCAGCACGCACTGATATATCGTTTAGCTCATCTGTTATTTCGCAGTTAGTTGCTACTCCGCCCCTTGCCGTATTTGTAACCCAATGCGGTGAAGTTCTATAAATTGCAGCTACACATTTATCCCCAATAACAAAGCTTCTAATATCTCTTCCCTTTTTCTCCACAAATTTTTGGATATAAAAAATCGAATGATGATAACTTCCGAGAACAGTTTTATGTTCAAGAATAGCTTCGGCAGAATCACGATCATTTATTTTAGCAAGAAGTCTTCCCCAAGAGCCAACAGCAGGTTTAAGTACAACCGGATAGCCCATCTCCTCAATAGTTTGAAGAGCTGATTCTTCAGTAAATGCAACTCTTACTTCAGGCTGTGGAACTCCTTCCTTAGCAAGGGCTACTGATGTTAAAAGTTTATCACCACATACAGTAGCAACATGAGAAGAGTTTACACAGGTTATACCGGCTGATTCATATAACGTTAATGCATGCAATGCTCTTGAGTGATTTATACATCTTTCTACAACTATATCAAGATCGAATTTATCCTTGCCAATGTTGAAAGCCGCTTTTCGATCATCAAGTAATACCAATTCAATATTCTTTCGTGATTGAAATTCTTCAATTAAGTATTTTTCTTCTTTACGTATAAGTGAATGCAGCAATCCAACTTTCATTTCTTCTCCAATTAAAAATTATTTTAAATTTATGGTGGAGAACTGATTAGATCAGTTCTTATAGGACTTATGATGTTTGCAGGAATCAACAATGTGTTTCAATTCTGGTAAATCGATAGTTCTGCCTCTTTGACCGACAGACTTTACTTCTCTTAAGATATCGTTTTCGAGTTCGCTTCCATGGTCTTCTTCTTGAATAAGTTGAAGTGCATATCTAAGGGAGGCAATGCCCGACATATGATCTAATGCAAATTTTCTTTCTCTGCCGACTAATTCAGGACTTAAGCTTTCATAGTGCATTGGATTAACGGATGCGGCATGTGTATGAACTCCTGCGCAATGTGTGAAAGCATTCTGACCCATTATAGGGTAGTTTGATGGAATTGGTACATGTGAATGCTTACTAACTAAATCATATAAATCTTTAAGCTTTGTTAAGTCCCATTTTGTGTGATTAAAATCTGCCGTTAGGACAACAAGTAACTGAGCAAGATCAACTATTCCTGCTCTTTCACCAAGACCGAGAACTGCGGCATCTATAATCTCAGCACCAGCTCTATATGCTTCTAAAGCATTAGCAAGAGCGAAACCTCTATCATTATGGCAATGAACTGCGATCTTAGGATTATGACCTTTTTTTGAAAGTTCATCTTTAAGGCGTGATATATAATCGTACATACTTCTGCTTGTACCGGGCACCATATAACCTGTGGTGTCGGCAACGCTAATAATATCAGCACCGGCTTCAACCGCAGCCGAAGCCGCATTGATTACGTTTTCAAATTGCGAGCGGACTGTATCTTCAGGTGTGTAACGAATTAATAGATCTGGTCTAACTGATTTTGCATAAGAGATTACTTCTTGGATCTGCGAAATAGCGGTTGATAAATCTTTTTTGAAAACTGTTGTTAATCTTTCATCTGATACACAATAAAAAATACCTAGAAAATTAACTCCGCATTGAAGGGCTAGATCAACATCCGATTTAAGTGAACGTGAATGAGCTCCAACGATAGACTTAAAACCTTTTTGAGCAATTGATTCTACGGAAGCATGAATTTCGGGAGTAACGGTAGGATGCCCTGCTTCAATAATATCAACTCCAATTTCATCTAAAAGAGTTGCAATAGCTAATTTAATATGTTTATCAAAATAAACACCGGGCGTTTGCTCTCCTTCCCGTAGAGTAGAATCAAGGACTAAGACCAATTTATTGCCCCCAATCTTCTTCTTCTTTCGGTGCTTCTTCTAATGTAGGAGGGTTCAAACTGATTACTTCCAATTCAGTTCCACAATCAGGACATTCAAGTAATTCCCCCTCAACTGCATCTTTTAATAATTCAATAGTTGCTGCACAAACAGGGCACTCTGCTTTCATTTCTGAACCTTATAAATTATTGATTTGCAAAATTATGTTATTATTCTCTTTTTATCAATTATTTTTTCATAATAATTCATTTATTATTCCAAATTATTATCTTACTGAACTAATAGTTTTAGATTCTTGTTTATCATAAAAATGAAAGAAATAAAATATGAATAATGACCTCTCAAAATATCACAAAAGTTTATTCGATCACTTTGGTTTTAATTTCGGTTTTGTAGCCGATCTATTTGAATTATATCAATCAAATAGGAACTCCGTTACAGACTATTGGCGAGAATATTTCGATCAATTAACTTCATTTAATAATGAATCCGAAGAGAAAGAATTAGAAGATAAATCTGAGAAAAAATCAGGAATCAAGTTAGCCCCTAATTATTCAATGTCGCCTGGCGATTCATTAAAATTAATTACAGGTGTCGGAGCTAAAGTAATTGAGAATATGACCTGGAGTTTGGAAATCCCGATTGCAACTTCGTTACGCTCTTTTTCAGTAAAAATTTTGGAAGAGAATAGACTATTAATAAATGAAAAGTTATTAAGAAAAGGTCAAAAGAAAATTTCCTTTACACATTTAATTGCTTATGCAGTTATTCAGGCAGTAAAAGAGTTTCCGAATGTAAATAACTCATTTGCTTTGATTGATGGTAAGCCAAATATGGTGAATAAAAGCTACATCAATTTGGGAATAGCTGTTGATATCACAAGACGAGATGGTACACGCTCTTTAATCGTCCCGAATATTAAGAATGTCGGCGAGATGAATTTTAGTGAATTTAACGATGAGTATAATAAATTAATAGAAAAAGCGCGAAGCGGTAAACTTGATCCATTGGACTTCCAAGGGACAACACTTACAATTACTAATCCGGGTGGTATCGGAACTGTTTCTTCCACTCCTAGACTTATGAATGGTCAAGGGTGTATTATTGCTATCGGTGCAATCGATTTCCCTCCTGAATACAAAGCTTTAACACAAAATTCGATTGCTTCATTGGGGATTGGTAAAATAATGAATATTTCTAGCACATATGATCATAGAATTATTCAGGGTGCAGAATCAGGTGAGTTCCTTTCAAAGATTGATAAATTATTATTAGGTGAAAATGAATTTTATGAATCAATTTTTTCCTCGTTACACATTCTTCAAAAACCAATTTTATGGGGACAGGATTTAGATTCAAATAATCCATTCAATAAAGAGGCAGAAGCAATTAATAAACAGTCCCAGATTGTGTTATTAATTAATATGTACCGTGTAAGAGGTCACTTAATAGCTGAACTTAATCCACTTAATCAGAAGACTGTTTATCACCCTGAACTTGACCCTACTCATTTTGGATTTACTATCTGGGATTATGATCGATATTTTATTTCTGGTAATCTTCAAGGATTAAATTCGGGTACATTAAGAGAAATCTTAAAGCGAGTAAAAAATACGTACTGTGGAAATATTGGTGTAGAATATATGCACATACAGAATCCGGAAGAAAAATTATGGCTTCAAACCCAGATGGAACCGATAGAAAACAATTATATTTTTTCTCCTGAATGGAAAAAGCGTATAATGGAAAAATTGGTAATTGCCGAAGGATTTGAACATTTTCTTCATACAAAATTTATCGGGCATAAGCGCTTTTCTTTAGAAGGATCGGAGACATTAATTCCCTGTCTAGATATATTACTTAATGATTCAGCCGAAGAGAATGTTGAAGAGATTGTTTTGGGAATGGCACATAGGGGAAGATTAAATGTACTCTCGAATGTTATTGGGAAATCATACGAAAAAATCTTTTCAGAATTTGAAGACGATATTGATCCCGATTCTCCGCAAGGCACCGGAGACGTAAAATATCATCTTGGAGCTACCGGCATATATAAAACTTTTTCCGGTAAAGAGATTAAGGTTTCTATATCATCTAATCCAAGCCATTTAGAATTTGTAAATCCCGTTGTCGAGGGGATAATAAGAGCAAAGCAAACACGAAATGATGATAAAGAAAGGAATAAATATCTTCCTGTTCTGATTCATGGAGATGGTGCATTTGCTGGTCAAGGAATTGTTGCTGAAACGCTTAACTTATCCCAACTAAAAGGCTATGGTACCGGTGGAACTATTCATATTATAATTAATAATCAAATTGGATTTACGACTACTCCCGAAGAAGCGCGCTCATCTCCTTATGCCACTGATGTTGCAAAGATGATCCAATCTCCCATAATTCACGTTAATGGCGATGACCCCGAAGCTGTACTCTGGGCAATGAGATTGGCATTTATGTATCGTATGAAATTTAATAAGGATATCGTAATTGATCTTATCGGTTATAGAAGACATGGGCATAACGAGGGAGATGATCCGGTTTATACTCAACCGCTTATGTACAAAAAAATTAAAGAACATCCATCTGTTAAAGAGATATACTCTGAAAAGACAATTAAAGAAAAATTATTTTCCCCTGATGAAATTGAAAATCTTGATAAAATGATTTATACCAGATTAGAGAAATCTTTAGATGCAGAAAAAAAAGAAGGAATTCCATTTAGTTCAGAGCAATCACTTGCTTATTCAATTGAGGAGAAATCGTCTGCTCTTCGAAATAACGAAACAAAAGTTAGTTTTGAAGAGCTTTCTAAAATAGTAGAAAAGATCACAACATTTGATGCGAGTTTTTCTTTGAATCCAAAACTAAAAAAACATATTGAAAAGAGAAGGAAATTCTTATCCGGTGAAGTGAAAACAGATTGGGCATTCGGTGAAGCATTAGCATTTGGTTCTATTCTTTTAGAAGGGAAACCCATTAGATTAAGCGGACAAGATAGCGTAAGAGGTACATTTAGTCAGAGGCATCTTGTTTTTACTGATATAAATAGTGAAGAGGAAATAAATCCATTAAATAATATTCAAGAAGGACAGGCTAAAATAGAAGCTCTTGATAGTTTGCTTTCGGAATCAGCAGTGCTTGGTTTTGAATATGGTTATAGTATTACAGACCCTCTAGCATTAGTTATGTGGGAAGCTCAATTTGGAGATTTTGCAAATGGAGCGCAGGTAATCATAGACAATTTTATCGTTAGTTCATACACTAAATGGCAGTTAAGAAATAATGTTGTTCTTCTTTTACCTCACGGTTATGAAGGTCAGGGACCGGAACATAGCAGTGCACGCATTGAACGCTTCTTAATTTTAGCCGCCGAAGATAATATGAGAATATGCTATCCTACGACTCCCGCACAATACTTTCATCTTTTAAGAAGTCAAGTCCATCAAGCAAATGAAAAACCATTGGTGATTTTTACTCCAAAAAGTTTATTGCGTCTTCCTACTGCAATTTCAGAGGTTGAGGATTTTACAGAAGGAAAGTTTAATGAGATAATTATTGATAAAATCGAAGATGCAGATTCAATTAAAAACGTAATAATGACAAGCGGGAAAATCTATTATGAACTAAAAAAACATTACGATTCAAATAATATTAAAGATTATTTAATTCTACGAATTGAACAGTACTATCCATTTCCATTAGAAAAATTATTCAAAATATTAAAAGAATACAAAAATTTAGAAAATTTAATTTGGGTTCAGGAAGAGCCCAAAAACATGGGTGCATGGAATTTTGTTTTTAATAAGCTTTATGAAACAGTTGAAAACAAATACACATTAAAATTTGCAGGAAGACCCGAAAGTCCAAGTCCGGCTTCCGGCTCTTCTAAGAAATACTTAAAGTCCCAAAAGGAAGTAATAGAAAAAGCATTTTCGTATTAAAAATCTTCTAGCTATTAAGTCTCGGTAGCCATGAATTTAGCAGAGAAAAATACTCGTTTTTGAGTTCCGGTTTAACGGGATCGGAAGCAGGTATTTTTTCTTTTAATGGATCAACCTGAGTTCCATTTTTCCAAAAGCGGAAACATACATGTGGACCTGTGGCTAGTCCCGTACTCCCAACGAATCCAATAACTTGTCCTTGAGTAACATGCTTGCCCGGTTTCATACCTGGAGCAATTTTTGACATGTGTAGATATTGTGTCGTGTATGTGGCATTATGTTTTATTTTTACATAATTGCCATTGAAAACTTTATAATGAGCTTCTACTACCGTTCCATCGCCGACAGAGAGAATAGGTGTACCGGTAGGGGCGGCATAGTCTGTTCCGAGATGCGCTTTCATTCTTTTAAGTACCGGGTGAAATCTTTTATTGGTAAATCTCGAGGTTATTCTGCTAAATTTCAAAGGTGATTTAAGAAATGCTTTTCTAGCACTATTTCCTTTTTCATCGTAGTAGCCATGATTTTTATCCTGCTCAAATCGTATTGCATAAAAATCATGTTTATTATGATTAAACTTTGCCGCTAAGATTTTTCCTACTCCATAAGGTTTACCTTCGACGAATGCTTGCTCATAATAAACATTGAAATGATCACCAACTTGAATACGATAAAAATCGATCTGCCACGCATAAACTTCTGCCATTTTTACGGCGAGATTTGGATCGAGATTTAATTTCTCAAAAGTGCCGTATAAAGATCCATTAATTGTAGCTTTTGCACTATCCTGTTTAATTACAACTTCCTTTTGTGCTTTATAAACTTTTATGCTATCGCGAAGATCGAATACAACATAATTTACAGGATCAGCGATATAAACGAAATACTTAACTGTCTCGACAGTATCCCAAGTAGCATAAACAACAAAGTCATTTCCTGCTTTAAAATTTCTGGTTGAAAAAACCGGTTCAGCCGCTAGAGCTATCTCGTGAACTTTATTTTTTGCTATTCCATGCGTTGTAAGTATATCAGATAAAGTTTGGTTTGGTTCAATTATTCCATCCACTTCGATTAATGAATCGACAATCAATCCAAATGAATTTGGAGTAGGTGTCTCAGGTACTACCTTTTCATTATCAGAACATGAAGAAAAGATAAAAGTAAAAATCATAGAGAATAAAAATAATATTTGGGAGGAGATACCCGGCAAATTTGTTCTAAGCATAATTTAATTGGTATTTGTGAGTTTATTTATAATTGAGACAGAATCAATACCATCAGCTTGAGCATTAAAACTTGGTATTATTCTATGACGAAGCACAGGTACTAAAAATGAATTAACATCTTCGATTGAGGGAGTAAATCGACCTTCAATTACAGCTTTAGCTTTTGAAGCTAATATTAAAAATTGTGAAGCTCTCGGTCCAGCTCCCCAACTAATTAAATTATTACTATCAAGTGTATTCGTCAAGTCGGGACGTGTCTTAGAAACCAATTTAACTGCATGCTCAATAACGTTATCTGATACGGGAACACGTTTTATTAATTCTTGAAATTTAATTAAATCTAATTTTGAGACCACCTTTTCTAAGTTTGGCAAATAATCTCCTGTGGTCGATTTAATAATTTCTACTTCTTCGGTGAACGAAGGATAATCAAGCCAGAGACTAAACATAAAACGATCAAGCTGAGCTTCAGGAAGAGGATACGTTCCTTCCTGCTCTATTGGATTTTGAGTAGCCAATACAAAAAATGGTTGTTCGAGTATGTATGAAGTACCCGCTGCGGTAATTCTATATTCTTGCATCGATTCAAGAAGTGCCGCTTGCGTTTTTGGAGGGGTTCTATTAATCTCATCTGCTAAAATTAAATTAGAAAAAAGAGGTCCTTTTATAAATCGGAAAGACCTTTTCTTTGTAACTATATCTTCATCAATAATTTCAGTTCCGGTAATATCCCCGGGCATAAGATCAGGTGTAAATTGGATTCTACTGAAGTTCAGATCTAAAACCTCAGCTAATGTTTTTATTAATAACGTTTTCGCAAGTCCGGGAACCCCCACTAATAGGCAATGACCTTTACATAATAAACTAACGATTAGATCATCGATAATTTTATTCTGTCCGACTATTACTTTGGCAATCTCTTTTTTAAGTTTTTGAATTGAATCACTTAATTCAGTAACTAATTGAACATCGGAAGTATTTTCTTTCACATTAATTCCTTATTTACATTTCTTATATACGGACTTCCCAGAATATCTTATCCTTAAGTTCTTGAATCCAATTAGCATACAATTTTTGCTTTTTATAAAATTCTGCTAATTTTTTAATTTCATCATAATCCATTTCAATGCTAGCTTTGTGCTGAGGTATTTTTTTTACTAATTTTACTATATGATAGCCATAAGTATTTTTATCGATTTCCAACCGTTTAGGGAAACTAATTTCATCTTCCTTTAATTTGAGAACAGTTTCGGAAAGAGTTTTATCTAATTGCTGTTGTTCAAAAATGCCGAGTGAACCACCAAATTTACCTGTTTCATGATCGTCGCTAAATTTAATTGCATAATAAGCGAAAGAATTTTTACCGCTTAAAATACTATCCCTCAAATCATTCAAAAGCTCAATAGTAGCTAGATCAGATTCGCCATCACTTTTAATTTTGATAAGAATATGTCGTGAATGAATGGCATCACCTCTTCTTTCGAGGAGTTGAATAATATGATATCCTACCGGCGAAAGTATAATACTCGATAATTGTCCCGGTCCTAAAGCAAAAGCAGCAGCTTCAAACTCCGGATAGAAAACTCCTCTTTTAACGAAGCCAAGATCGCCACCCTGCGCTGCGCTGCCGGGATCATCCGAATATTTTCTTGCCAATGCAGCGAAGTCTTTTCCTTCCTTTATAGAATCCAATAATGCAAGTGCAAAGTCTTTAGCTTTGTTTTTTACTCTTTCACCTGTTTTCGGATTCTGAAAAATATGCGAAATCTCATAACGTTCAGGTATTACTCCTAAAGAATCTCTATTTGCATCAAAGAAATCTTCGACTTCCTTACGAGAGGACTTTAAGTCACCAAATTTTTTATTCTGAACAGTCTGCGCCATTAAATTTTTTCTAGTATCTTCAGACCAATTTCTTTTTAGTTTATCGATAGACATTTTATATGCCTCTTCGAGCTTTTCTTTAGAGCCATACTGCTGTGTAATATAATTAATCTGATAATCAAGTTGCTGCTGTATTTGTTCCTCAGGTACAACAACTGAATCAAGCTCTGCTTGCGCATATAAGAGTTTTTCTTCAATTAATGAATTGAGTACTTGTTTTAATAAAGTAGAATCTTTTGGATCGAGATTTCTTTGAGCTGCTTCATAAACAGCACGGAACTCCACTTCTGATTTTAAAATAATCTCTTTATCCACGACCGCAGCAATTTTATCCAATACCTGCTGTGCATTAATCTGAACCGTAAGAGCAACAATTAATAACAATAATATTTTTATTCTGTTTGCCATATAATCTTCGAATTATTATCCTCTAAAATTTCGCTAATGTAATTTCTTAAAAATTCCATGCGTTTAGTTATTAAAAATCTATTTTCTACCTGATCACGAATGTTTTCGAGCTTCGGCAGATCGTTTCTATTGAATTTTTCAATTAGTTGAACAACGGTAAAATAACCCGGTTCCGATTTTATTACTACACTAACTTCATTTTGTTCCATTACTTTTAAACTAAAAACCAGTTGCTCGGAATGAATTTCATGCGCATATCTAAAAACTGAATTCATAAGGTTTATTACACCGGGATCAGATTTATAAGCATTTGCTATTCGATCCCATTCACTATCCAGTAATAGATTTCTAAATTTTATCGCCTTCTCTTCCGAATTAAACACGATCAAATTAAATCTATATGCGTCGTCATTTAGTACAAAATCGCTTCTAAATTTTTCAAAATACTCCTCCAATTCAGTTTGCGAAGGTGAATATGAAAAATCTTTCAATGCTTTTGCCTTTAATAATGCAGCAGCTAATTCCTTTTTGCTTTGTTCAATTAGAGATTTATATTCTACTTCCTCAGTAATTCCCTCATCAACTGCTACCTGAAAAAGGATTTCTTTTTCAATCCATTCTTTAATATACTCATCTCTAAATTTTCTTTTATTCTTGTAATCGCTAAGTGCACTATCGAGCGCACTTTTTGTTAATACACTATTACCCGCTTTAGCGACTAAAGAATTGTCTTCTTTTTTGTCTGAACAATAAAAAAGAGCAAAGGCAAAAACAATAATGAGAGCTTTATTTAAAAGCTCTCTCGAGTTCTTCATAATTTAAAACCGGTTTATATTTTTCTTTAAGACTATTAATAAATTCGTTCTCTAATCTTTTACTTTCACTTTCTTGATATAATGAAGAAGCTTCAGCTTTTGCTTCTTCAAAAGTTTTCTCTCTAGCACCATCCTTAGCAATTAATTTTACTAAAGCCCATCCTTCTTTATACTTAAAAGGAGCAGAATAATCGGCTTTATTTGAAAGTTTATTTGCTGCTTTAGAAAATTCGTCTAATTCTGCATCTACAAAATCTTTCTCGTTTATTCTATTCCCTAATTCTCTTTTCTCTGTATTTTTAGTCATAAGAGTATCAAAATCATTTCCTGATTTTAGGAGACTAAAATAATTATAAGCTGTGGAGTCACTCTTTGAATAAAGGAGATTGAATTTAACTCTATCTCCGAATGTATATTTTTCTTTTGTGTCTTTCCAGTAATTATACAGCGAAGTGGAATCAATTTCAATTTTATTCCATACTTCATCTTCGAGAAGTTTGAAAAGATAGACACCGCTCTCATAATCATCCATTAATGCTGCAAAATCTTTATTCTCTTTATCAAATTCTAATGACTTATAACGGAGTACTAGAGATGAGCTATAGAAATATAATGCATCTGTAATCAGCCCTTTACTAACGGGTTTTAGCAACATATTCTTTTGTCTTGTCATGTATGCCAATAAACTATCCACAGAATAAATATCCGTATTGAGCATAAACAATTCATTATTACCAAATTTCTTAGAGATATCCATCTCTTTAAAATCTACGATAAGTTTTGTGGTATCATTAAGCTCAATAATATTTTTTAGAATCTCTTCATTAATTTTGAAACCATATTTCACTTTAAGCGTATCAATTAATTTATCATATTCATTTTTATACCTGGTCCGCTGAAAAAGGTCCTTTATGTTCTCTTTATCAGCTTCAAAAGTTGGTAATTCACCAATTTCATAAACTTTAATAATATGATACCCGAATTGAGTTTTTATAATTGAAGAAATTTCATCTTTTTTTAATTTAAATGCGGCATCGTCAAATTCCATGACCATTTTGCCACGCTCAAACTTACCTAAGTCTCCGCCTCTTTTACCACTGCCGGGATCATCTGAATATTTTTTTGCCAATTCACCAAAATCTTCACCTGCTTTGAGGCGAGCTTCTACATCTTTAATTTTGGCTAGTGCTTTTGTAGAATCTGTTGTCCCCGTACTATCCTTAAATGCGGCTAGAATGTGAAGTGCTTTCACATACGGTTTCCTATCTACAATATCTGTTACTTTTATTACATGATATCCAAAACTTGATTTAACAGGTTCAGAATACACATCACCGACATTTTTAATAGCATATACGGCATCATCCAAATCGGGGCTTACGATATTTCCCGATACTACATAATATACATCTCCGCCTCTTCCTTTCGTATAATTATCTTTAGAGTATTCAACGGCTAATTTTCCGAAATCTTCTCCATTTTTAACCCGTTGAATAATTTCCTTTGCTAAAGCTACTGTCTGCTCTTCATTTCGAGTAGAATCCGGAACTAAAAAGATATGCGAAACTCTATATTCTTTTTTTCTTCTTTCATAAAGGTTTTTGAGCCATGGATCGAAAAGGGCTTTTTCTAAATATATTGTTTGTCCAATTGCTACTTTGTAATCTGTTATTTCATTTTGGAGTGCCGATTCACTTTTGTATCCTCTTACTTCTGCCTCCTTCAATTTCATCTTGTAATTTACATATAGGTCTAAGAAGTTTTTAAGTGCTGTAATAGTATCTTTTTTTGCAGATTCAAGATTGCCGGTATTTTTTACGTAAGCTTGTTCAAATTCTGATAAGCTTATTTTGGAATCGTCATATTCTGCAACGATTACTTTGGAACTATCATAAGAGCATGCTGAAATTAATGAAATCAATGCAACTATGAATAATAATTTTGAATATTTTGACATCGTAATCGGATCCTCCATAAAATACTTATTTTGAAAGTTTATAATATTTGTATTATATATTAAAATCAAGGGAAAGCAAAAAACGGTATCAATCCATTACCGGTTTAGTATTTCTTTCCCAAAAGAAACCGTATTGATACCCCTGAATCGATTGGTTATCATCGGCAAGTTTTAAACGCTTTTCGGTTATACAACAGAAATCCTTATCAAGTTCTACTCCCGAGTAAATTCTATTAAGTTTTTTTGCTGTAACCGAAGTGGTCCCCGAACCAAGAAACGGATCAAAAACGAAATCTCCCGCATCGCTGCTAGCAAGAATAATTTTTGCTATTAATTTTTCCGGTTTCTGAGTCGGATGATTTGTGTTTTCAGTCATTGACCAAAACGGGATTGATAAATCTGTCCATATATTCGATGAATGTGTCAACCTAAAAGAACCATTTGAAGATTTCTGCCAATCTTTCGGTTCGCCTTCAGAATCCTTATAAGGAGCAAGAACTTTTCTTTTCAATTTTACTCTATCCGGGTAAAATTTATATTTATCAGAAACAGTACAGAACCAAATATCTTCGGTATTATTTTTCCAATTGCGCGAAGAACCACGTCCTTTTTCTCTTTCCCATGTAATACGATTACGGATAATAAAAAATTGCTCTAGTACTTTTTGAATCGAAATAGAAGAACGCCAGTCTCCACAGAAATATATTGTAGCATCATCTTTTAAGATATGTCGAATCGAAATAATTAGTTTCTCAATCCACTTTGAATATTCATTAATTGTTTTTTGCGCAAATACTATAGTGTTAAATGATTTTCTAAGATTATAAGGTGGATCAATGAATAAAAGATCAACACTTTTTTCAGGTAAATATTTAGCTACTTTAAAAATATCTCCATGAATTGTCTTTAATGCAATATCATCAATTAAAACATCACAATTTAACTTCAGTAAATCCGCAGCAAAATCAATTTTATCCTGCCTACTCAATAAAATAGTCTGGTTACGACTGCCTAATTTTTTACCCATAGGATTATTTAGCCGCTGTCCCTGTTTGAATCGATTCATTAATTTCTAATATTTTCACAAAACCATCAGGTGTATCTAATGCAATAATCATACCCTTGGATTCAAGCCCCATAAGCTTAGCAGGTTTAAGATTAGCAACAATCAAAACTTTTTTGCCTATCAGTTCTTCAGGCGAATAGCTTTTAGCAATTCCTGCAACTACCTGTCTTTTTTCAAATCCCAAGTCAAGCTGAATGCGGAGAAGTTTCTCACTCTTTTTTACTCTCTCGGCATCAATTACTAATGCAGTACGTAATTTTATTTTCTTAAAATCATCTATAGTAATTTCTTCATCAGGAATATGAATAGGAGTACTTTCTACCACACCGAGTTGACTTACTAATTTATCAATAACCACATCTTCAATTTTAGTAAATAAAATTTCTGATTTACTTAATGAATGTCCTTCTAATAGATTTAAATTACCTGCATCAGACCAATTCTTTGATTCTGCATTTAGCATTCCAAATATTTTATTAGTTGAGAAGGGAATAACCGGTGCAAATACAGAGGCTAAAGTATAAATTGTATTCAAACAGATACTAAGTGTAGTACCACATTTTTCTTTATCAGATTTGACTGTCTTCCAAGGTTCGGAATCGTTAAAATACTTATTAGCAGAACGAGCCAAAGACATCATCTCAAATACAGCATCTTTTATTTTATATTTCTCTAATAGTTCACTAATCTTAACCGGAGCTGATTTAATATTATTAATCATCTCCTCGTCTATTGGTTCTAGTTTCCCAAGTGGAGGGACCTTATCATCAAAATGCTTAGATGTAAATATAAATGTACGGTTAATAAAATTGCCGAGAATATCTGCTAATTCGCTATTCGTTCTATTCTGAAATTCCTTCCAATAAAAATCTGTATCCTTATTCTCTGGTAAATTAGCCGCAAGAGTATATCTAAGTGTATCTGCCTCGAACATCTCAAGAAATTCATCCACATCAATTCCCCAGCCGCGTGACTTAGAAAATTTCTTCCCCTCAAAATTCAAAAACTCATTCGCCGGTACATTCTGAGGAAGAATATATTTCACTTCGTTTACATCGTTCCATCCCATTAACATTGCAGGGAAAATGATTGTATGGAAAACAATATTATCTTTACCAATAAAAGCGACATATTTAGTTTCAGGATCATTCCAATATTCTTTCCAAAGATCAGGTTTACCTAATTTTTCTGAAAGCTCTTTAGTGGCGGAGATATAACCGAGCACCGCTTCAAACCATACATAGAGCACTTTACCTTCGGCATTATCTAAGGGTACTTTAACACCCCAATCAAGATCTCTTGTATAAGCACGGTCTTTTAATCCTTCTCTAAACCAACCGTTGCAATACTGAAGAACATTATCCTTCCAGCCATATTTTTCGCTAATCTCTTTAATGTAAGTTTCAAGTCGTTCTTGATATTTCCCTAAGGGAAAATACCAATGTGAGGTCTCTTTTAATACCGGTGTTTCACCCGAAATTTTACTCTTTGGATTTAACAATTCAGATGGCTCATATAATGAGTTACATTTTTCGCATTCATCACTTCTCGCCTCTAAATAACCACATTTAGGACAAGTACCTTCTACATATCTATCAGGTAAAAATTTCTTAACTTTCTCATCAAAGAATTGAGAAGTTTTTTTCTCAACCAAAATCCCCTGATCATGATAGCAATTAAAAAATTCTTGAGCCGTTTTATGATGAACCGGAAGACTTGTTCGAGAATAAATATCAAAGCTCATACCGAATTTTTCAAATGCATTTTTGTTTAATTCATGAAAACGATCAATAATTACTTGAGGAGAAACCTTTTCATTATCAGCCGAAATAGTAATAGGGACACCATGTTCATCCGAACCACATACATATATAATATCATCACCTTTAAGGCGTTTATAACGGACATAGATATCAGCAGGCAAATATGCACCGCTTAGATGACCTAAATGAATTTTGCCATTTGCATAAGGAAGTGCAGACGTAACTAATATTTTTTCTTTTTTCAAGAGTAACCTCAAGGATTCATATTTAACTAATTAATATAATAAAAATCATACTAATTTTGACCAATAAAAAAGCCGTTTCAATCGATTTTGAAACGGCTTAATAGTAAATATAAAAAAATCTAATTTATCTTTTGATTCTCGGAATAAGTTTCTTCAGCAAGCATCTTATTAATTGCTTCAGCGGCTCTTCTTCCTTCTCCCATAGCCAATATAACAGTAGCGGCTCCTAGTACTATATCACCACCTGCAAATATTTTATCCATAGAAGTTTTTTGATCTTCATCAACAATTATATTCCCCCACTTATTCACTTTCATTTCTGGATTGGATTGACTTATGAGTGGGTTACTACTGTTCCCTATTGCAACAATAACCGAATCAACATCAAGAATAAATTCACTACCTGCTAATTCAACAGGTCTTCTTCTACCGGAGCTATCGGGTTCACCTAGTTCATACCTTAAACATTCGATTCCATTTACTTTCCCTTTTTCATCCCCAAGTATCTTCTTGGCGTTTTGAAGAAATAAAAATTCTATACCTTCCTCTTTTGCGTGCATTACTTCTTCTTTACGTGCAGGCATTTCAACTTCAGTCCTTCTATATACTACATACACTTTTTCAGCACCAAGACGTTTAGACATTCTTGCCGCATCCATAGCAACATTACCGCCGCCAAGAACTGCAATTTTTTTAGACGGATAAATTGGTGTATCAGCTTTTCCCTTATCAAAAGCCCTCATTAAATTCGCTCTTGTAAGATATTCATTGGCAGAAAATACTCCAACGAGACTTTCGCCTTCAATATTCATAAAAACAGGAAGCCCTGCACCTGTACCTAGAAATACCGCATCATATCCACCTTTATTAATTAAATCCATTAATTTTCGAGTCTTGCCAACTACAAAATTTGTTTTAATTTCTACACCCATCGCCGTAAGAGTCTCAATTTCTCTATCTATAATATCATTAGGAAGACGAAATTCAGGGATGCCATAACGAAGGACACCGCCAAGTTTATGGAACGCTTCAAAAATTGTAACGTGATGCCCCTGCCTTCTGCAATCAGCAGCAACTACTAATCCTGCTGGACCGCTACCAACTACCGCTACTTTTTTACCTGTTGTTGGTTTAATTTCAGGAATTGAAATCTTCCCTGTCATTCGTTCCCAATCAGCGACGAATCTTTCTAACCTTCCGATAGCAACTGCTTTATCAACATCCTTTAATGCTTTGCCCACAGTGCAGTTTTGCTGGCATTGAACTTCCTGAGGACATACGCGCCCACATATAGCAGGAAGCAAACTGGCTTCCTTTATAACACCGGCTGCACCTTCAAAATCTGAATGGGCTACATGATCAATAAAACGCGGGATATCAATTTTTACAGGGCAATCATCCACACAATTTTTCTTAACACATTGGAGGCAACGCATTGCTTCGATTCTTGCCTGCTCCATTGTATATCCTAATGCTACTTCATCAAGATTATTTATTCGAGTAGAAGGATCTTGTGCCGGCATTTCTTGCGGCGGAATTTTTGTCCTCTCTTTCGGTTTTAGGTCATCAACTTTTGTAACGTAATCTGCAATTAATATTTTTGCTTCTTCAGAAAATTGCTCAATAGTTTTATGGCTCATAACTCTGCTTCCTTTTCATCAACTAATGCATCTAAATAACAATTATGTGCATCACGTTCAATTTCTTTATAGGAATTTAATCGATTAATCATATTATCGAAATCAACTTTATGTCCATCAAACTCAGGACCATCAACGCATACGAATTTAACTTGATTTCCTACATTAACTCTACATCCGCCACACATCCCCGTTCCATCTACCATTATTGTATTAAGAGAAACTTGAGTAAAAACTTCGTATGGACGAGTAGTTTCAGAACAAAATTTCATCATTAATGGTGGTCCGATTGCGATTACCATATTCGGTTTTTCTTCTCTTTCGCAAATTTCTTTTAATGGCTCTGTAACCAATCCTTTTCTTCCATAAGAGCCATCATCAGTACAAACTATAAATTCATCTGCAATTGCATTCATCTCGTTTTCAAGAATAATTAACTCTTTATTACGTGCACCGATAATTGCAATAACTTTATTACCTGCATTTTTCAAAGCTTGAGCTATCGGATGCAAGGGAGCAACGCCTATACCACCTCCGACACATACTACTGTACCAAATTTTTCAATATGAGTAGCCGTACCAAGTGGACCTACTAATGCAGGTAATTCTTCACCCACCTCCATTTTTGATAAAACTAATGTACTCTTACCAACTACTTGATATATAATCGTAATAGAGCCTTCCTTAATATCCGCGTCCGCTATTGTAAGTGGGATTCTTTCTCCATAATCTTCATCCACTTGCAAAATAATAAATTGTCCCGCAGCCCTCTCTTCAGCAATCATAGGGGCTGCAATTCTCATTAAATACACATCTTTAGATAACTGTTTCTTAAAAAGTATTTTGTTCATATAAATTAGTCTAATCCTTTATACATATCTTCAATTAAGTTAGTGTAACGTTCTTCGATAACTTTTCTTTTTACTTTTAATGAAGGAGTAAGTTCCCCTCCTTCTATCGAGAATGGCTTATCAAGAATTGCGAATTTTCTCACCCTTTCAAATCCGGCTAATTTCTTTTGGAATACATCTAATTCCTTATCCAATAGTTCATAAATTTGTTTAAGGTTTACAAGTTCCATCGGGTCTTTATATTGAATACGATTAGCATCCGCATACTCTTTTAATGCTTCGAAATCAGGTACAATCAATGCACTTAAGAACATTCTTCTATCACCTATCAGCACAAACTGATCAATATACTTGCTTGCAAGAAACATATTCTCAATTGGTGTTGGAGCAATATATTTACCGGTGGTTGTCTTGAAAAGATGTTTTTTTCTATCAGTAATAATTAAAAATCCTTCTGCATCAAAAACACCAATATCTCCCGTATGAAGCCAACCGCTTTTTATTGAATCATCTGTTTCTTTTTTATTTTTATAATATCCTTTCATAATATTAGGACCGCAAGCAAGAATTTCGCCATCCTTAGCAATCTTTACTTCCACACCGGGCATTACTTTACCAACAGTTCCAAACTTATAATCATTTGGTCTATTAGCCGCAATTACAGGAGAAGATTCCGTTAAGCCATATCCTTCAATTATCAACATTCCTGCTGCTTCAAAGAAAAGTCCTAATTCACGGGCAAGGGCTGCACCGCCAGAAATAAAGAATCTTAATCTCCCGCCAGTCTTTTCTCTCAATTTAGCATAAACTAATTTGCCAGCAAGTTTATGCTTTAGCGTTAGTGAGATTGGAATCGGCATACCACTCTGTTTTGCAATTGCAAATTCCTTTCCTGTTTCAATTCCCCAATTGAATATTTTCTGTTTGCTTGCTGGCTGATGTTCTACATTCTTTTTGATTTTACTATACATTCTTTCAAAAAGGCGCGGCACCGCAGTCATTATTGTTGGCTTTATATCTTCCATATTAGAAGCAACTTTTTCAATGCTTTCTGCATATGCAATCATACCACCGCATGAGAATGCAGTATAGTAACCTGCCATTCTTTCAAAAATATGACAAAGTGGTAAGAAGGAAAGAAAAAGATCAGTCTCACCAATATCAAATATTTCATGTGCTGACTTAATATTTGAACAGATATTTTTATGCGATAACATTACACCTTTTGGTTCGCCCGTAGTACCTGAAGTATAAATTATTGTACAAAGATCATCTTCGCGGCAAAGCTCAGAACTTTCTGTGAAATATTTTGGATTCTCGTTTTTAAATAATTTACCTCTATTCATTACCTCATTAAAAGATACTACCCCTTTATCGGAGGTTACATCAGATTCATCCATTACAATGATATGTTTAATGGTCTTAAAATTATTTTGTACTTTGAGGACTTTATTTAACTGATATTTATTAGAAACAATCACAGCAACAGATTCAGAATTATTGAGAATAAACTCAATAGTATCAGAAGTTGATATGGGATAGAGTGGGACATCAATAGCACCGAGCGATAAAATACCAAAATCAGCAACAACCCATTCAGGTCTATTTTCTGAGATTATAGATATCCTATCTTCTCGTTTGATCCCCATTGAGGCAAGACCTAGCGAAAAAGACTCAGTCATATCATAAAGTTCAGGATACTTTATCTCAAGCCAAGAATCTCCCTTCTTATACTTAATGACGTAGCGGTCTTTTCCTTTAGCAAACTCTAAAGTTATAGTTCTAAAGAGTTCAGAAATAGTTTTAAAATCTTTATAAATAGACATCACACACTCCCATTTTACAAGATTATTAAGTTACGAGTGTGAAATAAAATATGCAACGTTCAAAAAAAATTATTATACTTGGCACTAAATTATTAAGGAATTAAATGAAATTCGTCCGAAGGATGTATGATTGGGTTTTGCACTGGGCAGATTCACCAAATGGAGCAATTGCATTATTTCTAATTGCATTTGCAGAGTCATCATTTTTTCCCATACCCCCAGATGCATTATTAATTGCATTAATATTAGGAGCACAAAAAAAAGCTTTCCGTTTTGCTGCTATTTGCACAGCAGCTTCTGTAATGGGGGCTTTATTCGGTTATATGATCGGTCATTACCTTTGGTGGAGCGGTACAAACGAGTTTTCTTCTTTAGCGTACTTCTTCTTTAATAATGTTCCCGGATTTTCTACTCATCTATTTTATGACGTAAAATCTTTATACGATGAATGGAATTTTTGGATAATTTTTACTGCCGGATTTACTCCAATACCGTATAAAGTATTTACTATTACCGGCGGAGCATTTAATGTAAATATTATCCTATTTACCATTGCCTCTATTTTGGGAAGAGCCGGAAGATTTTTCTTAGTTTCTTTTCTTATCTGGAAATTCGGTCCTCAGATTAAGACTTTCATCGATAAGTATTTTAATATTTTGGCTATTGGATTTACAGTATTGTTGATAGGCGGGTTTGTTCTTATAAAATATTTGATATAAAAAAGCAGTAAGGATATCCTTACTGCTCATTTTAACAACTTAAAAACCATCAACTTATTTTATGACGGAACAAGAGAAATCGATTTCTTTAAATCATATTTTCCGGTCTTACGACTTCATTAAATTTTTCACTTGTAAGAAGACCTAATTCGACCGCAGCTTCTTCAAGAGTTTTATTTTCTGCATGAGCTTTTTTAGCCACTTTTGCCGCATTATCATAACCAATAACAGGATTAAGAGCAGTAACTAACATTAATGAGTTTTTTAAATGATTTTTAATAACAGAATTATTTGCTTCAATTCCCACAACACAATGATCTGTAAAACTTTCGCAAGCATCGGAAATTAATCTTATTGAATTAAGTACGTTAAAAATAATTACCGGCTTAAAGACGTTTAGTTCAAAATTACCCATTGCTCCGCCGAAATTAACAGCCACATCATTTCCAAAAACTTGAGCACATACCATCGTCAATGCTTCGGATTGAGTAGGATTCACTTTTCCGGGCATAATAGAACTGCCGGGTTCATTCTCGGGTAACATTAATTCACCTATTCCGCATCTAGGTCCTGAACCTAACCAACGAACATCATTTGCAATTTTCATTAAAGAAGCTGCAAGAGTTTTTAGCACTCCATGAAGTTCAACTAAGGCATCATGAGCCGCTAGTGCTTCAAATTTATTCGGAGCAGATATGAAATTAAGTCCTGTGATCTCGGCTATTTTTTTTGCCGAAAGCTCAGCAAATTTTGGATGAGTATTCAATCCAGTTCCTACTGCTGTACCACCGAGTGCCAATTCATATAAATATGGCAATGATTTATTTATTCTATCAAGTCCATTTGTTAATTGTTGTACATAACCTGAAAATTCCTGACCGAGTGTAAGTGGCACAGCATCCATGAGGTGAGTTCTTCCAATTTTAATAATGCCCATAAATTCTTCTGATTTTACAGCAAGTGCATTACGAAGTTTTGTAACCATTGGAATTAATCTTCTATGAATTTCTTCAACTGCTGCTATATGCATCGCAGTAGGAAACGTATCATTTGAGGATTGAGCTTTATTAACATCATCATTTGGGTGAATCGGTTTTTTACTTCCTATTACTCCTCCCGATATTTCAATCGCACGATTTGAAATAACCTCATTAGTATTCATATTAGTTTGCGTACCACTACCGGTCTGCCAAACTACAAGTGGAAAATGTTCGTCTAATTTTCCTGAAATTACTTCATCGGCAGCTTGAACAATTAAGTCAACTTTTTCTTTACTTAAAGTTCCTAATTCATTATTAGTTAGTGCGGCAGCTTTTTTTAAGATCCCCAAAGCTCTTATCATTTCTCGTGGGAAACAATTTCCTCCAATCTTAAAATTCATTAAACTTCTAGCTGTCTGAGCTCCATAATACATATCAGATGCGACTTTGATTTCGCCCATAGAATCAGTTTCTATTCTATAATCCATTTTACCACTCCCAATTTTGATTAACGGTTAAAATTACACTATGGAAATCTGAAATTCAATAATTATAATGAAAATGAAAAACAAAAAAGTTATCTTTGTTATTGATTTACTTTTATAAAATGAGAAAAAATGTCGAGAAATACAAAACGACCTACATGGGATGAATACTTCCTTAAAGTAGCAATGTTAGTTTCAGAACGGGCAACTTGTCCAAGAATGCACTGTGGCTGTGTGTTAGTTAAAGATAAGCAAATTCTTTCGACAGGATATAATGGTTCTATACCGGGCGATGAACACTGCGAAGATATTGGATGTATGGTAGTGGATAACCATTGTGTAAGAACTATACATGCTGAGATGAATGCAATTTTACAATGTTCTTCTCATGGAATTAGCACGGCAGGTGCAACTGCCTATGTAACTAATATGCCATGTACTAACTGTTCTAAAGCATTAATAGCTGCAGGGATTAAGGAAGTAATTATATTCTCTGATTACCACGATACTTTAGCAGAACATTTTTTTAGTGTAGCTAAAGTGCCTATAAGAAGAATAGAAAAACCAAGTTCCGATATCGATTATGATTTAGATAGCTTTACTTCAGCAAAAAAAATTAATCAGACTAAATAAGAATTTACTATGTGGCTAAATAAAGAATATCTACAAAAATATTTTAGACCGGAAAATTTTATAAACCGTGATCTAAGTTGGATTGAATTTAATAGAAGAGTGCTCGAAGAAGCATTAAATCCAGATTTACCATTGCTCGATAGAATAAAATTCATCTCGATCTTTTTTTCTAATCTTGATGAATTTTATATGATTCGCGTTTCCGGACTTAAGGAACAAATTGGTGCTAAAGTTTTCGATTCTACTATCGATGGACTTACACCAATTGAACAATTGAATCTTGTCGAAAAAAGTGTCCGACCGATGATTGATAAAATTCATAAGTATTGGGCTAATGATATTATTCCTGAATTAGGAAAAAACAACATTTATATAAAACAATTAGAAGAATTAGAAGAAAACGAGAGAGAAGAATTAAATAATTATTTTGCAAGAGAGATATATCCTGTACTCACACCCTTAGCATTTGATCCAGGAAGACCATTCCCTTACGTATCTAATTTAAGTCTTAGTTTTGCAATATTAGTACAAAAACAAAATGGAGATAAGCATTTCGCAAGAGTAAAAGTACCAAGTATTTTACCACGACTTTTGAGAGTAAATGATATTGTAAAATCAAATCCCAAAAACGGGAAAGCCGATATGAATTTTATTTGGATTGGTGATTTAATAAAATTTAATCTTCCAAAATTATTTCCAGGTCTTGAAATAGTTGAGGCATATCGTTTTAGGATTACACGCGATACAGACCTCGAGATACAAGAAGATGAAGCAGATGACTTATTAGAACTTATTGAAGAGAATATAAAACAACGAAAATTCGGTTTAGTTGTTCGTCTCGAAGTTGAAATCAATATGCCCGATTTTATGATCGATACATTAGTAGAAAACCTCCAGATTACTCGTGAAGATGTTCACATTATTGATGGAAATTTGGGACTAAGCGATGTAATGCTTTTAAATGATCTACCGATACCTCAGTTAAAAGAGAAACCTTTTCACCCAATTGTGAATCCTATATTTGAAGAGGAAGAAAATTATTTTTCGATCATAAAGAAAAATGATGTTTTGCTCCATCATCCTTATGATTCATTTAGTCCTGTAATTGATTTTATAAAACAAGCAGCACGAGACCCTGAAGTACTTGCTATAAAACAAACACTTTATCGCGTAGGCAATAATTCTCCAATTATAAAATATCTTATTGAAGCCGCCGAAAGGAAAAAACAAGTAGCTGTTTTAGTAGAATTAAAAGCTCGTTTTGATGAAGAGAATAATATTTATTGGGCAAGAGAATTAGAAAAAGCCGGCGTTCATGTCGTTTATGGATTATTGGGTCTTAAGACTCATGCTAAAATGACTTTAGTGGTAAGAAAAGAAGTGGAAGGCGTTAAACGTTATGTTCATTTGAGCACAGGTAATTATAATATTTCCACTGCTAAGCTATATACCGATATTGGAATATTTACCTGCGATGAAGAAGTGTGCGCTGATGTTTCTGAAGTATTTAATTTTCTTACTGGATATTCAGATCAAAAAGATTATAGAAAACTTTTTGTTGCACCATTGAATATGAGAAATCAGATGCTTCAACTAATCCAAAGGGAAATAGAAAACGTTAAGCTTGGTGGCGAAGGTAGAATTATTTTTAAAATGAATTCCTTAGTCGATCCAACAATTATAGCCGCATTATATGAAGCATCAAAAAGAGATGTAAAAATTGATTTGATAATTAGAGGTATCTGCTGTTTAATTCCACAAGTCCCTGGATTAAGTGATAACATTAGAGTAGTTAGTATTGTAGGAAGATTTTTAGAACATAGCCGAGCATACTATTTTTTGAATAACGGTAAAGAAGAGGTTTATTCCGGTAGTGCCGATATGATGCAAAGGAATTTAGACCGCAGAGTGGAAACTATTTTCCCTATTAGTGATAAGCGTCTTAAAAAAGCAGTAATCGAAAAAATATTGATTCCCGCTTTACATGATACAACAAAATCAAGAGTATTACTTCCAACCGGGAAATATGTTAGTAATATAAGGGTATGTAACGAGAAGCATTTCAATTACCAAGAATGGCTAATGGAAAACAGTATCACAACTCTTAAAAAGAATCCAAAGCGTGGGAAAAAATAATTAAAAAATTAACCAGTAAATCTGTGCGGTTATTAAACAAATTATTATTCCCATTGCTACCGGCAATAAAGTAGAAATAAGAGTCCACTTGATGCTTTTTGTTTCTTTGTAAATTGTATAGATAGTTGTAGAACATGGATTATGCAATAGACTAAAAAGCATTAAGTTAATACCGGTTAATAAACTCCATCCACCGTTATGTAAAATCATAGCTGTGTCGTTGACAGATTCAAGTTCAAACATAACTCCGGCACCTGACCCACCGGTCATGCCCGATACCAATACCGTAAGCATTAATACAGTCGGTATTACAATTTCATTGGCTGGTATTGCAATTACGTATGCCAAAATAATGACACCGTTCAAACCGAGAAATAAAGCAAAAGGATCTGTCCAATTAATAAAATATTCTGCAATACTAATTCCATCATAAGTAATATTAGCAACCAACCAAATTACAATACCTGCAGGAACTGCAAAAACAACGGCACGCCAAAGAACAAATAATGTTCTATCAATAAGTGAAGTATATAAAGTTTGCAAAAAGCGTGGAGGTCTGTATGGAGGTAGTTCTAATGTAAATGATGAAGCTTCTCCTTTAAGAACAGTTTTTGATAATCCCCAAGAAACGACTAAACTAAAAAATATTCCAAGAACAGCAATAAATACAACTGCGGCAGCCGATACAATCCCTGCTAAATATGCCGGAACTGCGCCACCAATAAATATGGTAGCAATTAGTATTTGAGTTGGCCATCTGCCATTGCACAAAGAAAAATTATTTGTGATTATAGCAATCAGACGTTCACGCGGACTATCTATAATTCTTGTTGCAATTATTCCTGCTGCATTACATCCAAAGCCCATACTCATAGTTAAAGCTTGTTTACCATGAGCACCAACTCGTCTATAAATATTATCAAGATTAAATGCTACTCTTGGCAGATAACCAAAATCTTCAAGCAATGTAAACATCGGGAAAAATATTGCCATAGGCGGAAGCATCACTGCTATTACCCAAGCCATTGCAAGATATGCTCCATCAACGATTAATCCGGTGATCCACATCGGTATTGAAAGATTTATAAAAGCATATCGAATTAGCGGGTGCATATAATCAACTAGAACGTTTGCTAATAGACCTGAAGGAATATTTGCCCCTTGAATAGTAATCCAGAAAACAACAGCAAGCATTACTAACATTAATGGGAGCCCAAATGTTCTGCTTGTAACTAAACGGTCTAATGTTCTATCCCAATCAAACTTAGGTTTTTCAGTATCTTTAGAAACTGCCACAGATGAGATTTCATTTGCTTCTTTATAGATCGATTCAATAATGGCATCGTGAAAATTTTCACCAATTTCCCATCTGTATTTATTTGCTAAATCAAGTATCTCTTCTTTTTTATTCATAGATTAATTTTTTTTAAGGTTTCCTAATTCACCCGATTTGAGTGCATCAATGATACGTTGGTCTCCTTCGAGTAAGCGAAGTGCTATCCATCTTGAATTTGGTAAATCAGGATATTCTGCATTTATTCTATTTTGTAATTCCTTAATTGCATGAGAAACGCCGCTGATTTCATTTGACATTCTTCTAGGCTTACAAATATATCTCCCGGTTGCTACTTCATCAATATATTTTAATAACTCCGGGATCCCTTGGTTCTGTCTTGCAGCAGCAAGAATAACTGGGATACCTAATTCCTTTGAAAGTTTTCTTTCATCAACTGTAATTTTATGTCGAGCAGCTTCATCAATTAGATTTACACAAAGTACAGCCCTATCAGTTATTTCAAGTACCTGTAAAACTAAATTGAGATTTCTTTCAAGTCGAGTTGCATCTGCTACAATTACTGTAACATCCGGTTGCCCGAATAGAATAAAATCGCGCGCAATCTCTTCATCGGTACTAGTAGAAAGAAGAGAATATGTCCCCGGTAAATCAACTATTTTATAACGATTCTCTCCATACTTAAACCCACCTTCAGCACGGGCTACTGTCTTACCGGGCCAGTTACCTGTATGCTGCCTTAATCCGGTGAGCGCATTAAAAACTGTACTCTTTCCTGTATTAGGATTACCTGCCAAGGCAACTACATAATCTGTATCGTTAAGATCAATTCCTAACTTAACTAAATTGCTCGCATTATGAGCTGCAGGACAGTTTGCACAGTTATTTAATTCTTGTGTCATTTTTATTCAATATAAATATGTTGTGAAATATTTTTTCTTAGAGCTACAACAGTGCCTCTTACTTCATACGCTACCGGATCGCCTCCAAGACCAACAAGGTTGGCTTTAATTTCCGTACCCGGAACAAATCCAAAATCCAAAAGTCTTCTTCTCTGCAAACCTCTAATCGCTTTAGATATCTCTTTAATACGTGAAGATTCGCCTTGATTAAGACAAGAGAGAAGTCGATTAACACCAAATTCTCCCGCCTCATCCTCTCTTGCCATTACAGTTATATTTGATGCAAGCACAGGAGCGAGTATCGATTCATTATTATCCGATTCAAAGCTTATCCTAAGATCATCTTTTTCAAGAATCTTTAGTTTAGCTCCGTGAAATAATTTTTGAGCAATAATCTGTGCATAAGTTTCTTTTGGTTCATCTTCGATATGAGTGATTTCATATACCTTACCAACGACTGCTTCGCTTAAAACTATTCCTTCTTTTATAAGCATCTTACCTGAAGCATCAGGGATAGGGTCACCATGTGGATCTAAAAAAGGATTGCCCAAAGAAGCTGCCAGCTTATGTATATCTTCATCATCAAAATCATGCTCGCGTTTTTCTGCTTCTTTATGCCAATCATTTTCGTGAACACTTGTTTTTTCAGCAAGATAACGCTCATAGAGACGGTGAATACGAATTACTTTTAATGCATAATTTCTTCCCTTTTCTGTAAGGGATATTTTTTCGTGAACTTTAGTGATTAAATTTAATTGAAGAAGTCTCTCAATGAGAGAAGCACTATAGCCCCTTTTAATCTGAAGATTTCCTGCAACACTATCTTGCGTTGCGTCAATCTTTTTAGATTCAAAATCATATAAGTGCTTAAGTGCATCTTCAACTATTATTCTATCTCCCTTTGAGTCACCTTTTCTATACTTTTTCATAAACCCAATTCTGGGAATAAAAAGAAGAAGAACGATTATTGCAATTAATAAGATTATGATTGACATAATAATTTTCTAAGTAGTAACTAAATATCTTTTAATTTTCTGAGTAGTTGTTTTTTCAAATTCCTGCTCACGAACATCTATTTTTTTAATTTGCTTATGTGCAGCAAGCTGACCATTAACTTTAATGATCTCTTCATTAATTTTTGATTCAATAAGATCCTTTGTAATTGGAACATTCAGCCTTCCGGCTAATTCGATAAATGCTTCGGCATCAGCTACTATTTGCACTGCAATTATTTCTCCTTGTTTCTCATCATCTTGCCCAAAAACCATCGATTCTAATATATAAGGACTACGATTTAATAAATCTTCAATTTCTTCAGGAAAAACATTTTTCCCGCTCTTGGAAATGATCACATTCTTCTTTCTTCCATTTATATGAAGAAAAGAGTCTTCATCTATAAATCCGATATCGCCTGTTTTAAACCAACCATCTTCAAATGCTTCTGATGTTAATTTATCATTTTTGTAATAACCCGGCATAACACTCGGACCCTTTACCCAAATCTCGCCTGAACCATTTTCTCCGGGATTGTGAATCTTGACTTCAACTCTGGTAAGAGGTATTCCAGCCGCATTATCCTTAAAGTTATTCAATTGATTTAATGCTACTATCGGAGAAGTTTCGGTTAATCCATATCCTTGGATAAAATTAAAACCAAACTCACGAAGTCCTTTAGCTACTAATGGATCAGGTGCAGCACCACCGGCGATAAACATTCTTACACTTCCACCAAACTTTTCATGTAATTCAGAGAATACTTTTTTCTTTACATCTTTCATTCCTAATTGAGAAAATACATTTGTTAATTTTACCAACGGTGGTACAATTTTAGATTTTACTTTATCTTCATTAATTGATTTTACAATACGTTTAAACATCTTTTCAAACAATAAAGGAACACCAAGTAGAATTGTTGCCTTTACTTTTTGAATATCATCAACTACGGTTTTTAATGAACGTGCATAATAAATAGAAGCACCGCGATATAATGGGCATAACATTCCGCATGTGCATTCATATGTGTGATGAATTGGTAATACAGAGAGGAAACGATCATTGGAATCAATTAAAAGCATACTAACCATATCGACTAAATTAGAAGCGAGATTCTTTTGAGTAAGCATTACACCTTTTGCTCTGCCTAAAGAACCGGAAGTAAAAATAATCTCCGCTAAATCATCCGGATTAATTTTTGGTAAATCGGTTTCATAAGCCGCATCTGCTTTTCTCATCATTTCAACCATATTAAGAAACGACTTATCTTCGAAAGTTTCATCCATGCAAATTAAATGCTTCAGCTTTTTCAACGACCCTTTAGATTCACTTATCATACTTGAGAAAGCACCCGAAAAAACTATAACTTCAGAATCAGATTCGTGAATAATATTAATGATTTCGTTTTGAGTTAAATTCTTATCGATTGGTACTATTACATAATTGAAACACATACTTGTAAGAAAAGTCAAAGACCATTGAACTCTATTCTCACCAATTAAAGCAATATGAGTTCTCTCTTTAACGCCTATTTTTTTTAATGCATTTCCAAATTTCAGGATATTATGTTTAAGCTCTGAAAAAGTCAGACGATTAATCGGAGTATTATTAAGATCTTCCACAGCATGCTTTGACCCAAATTCACGAGCTGAATTAAGTACCATATCCTGAACTGAAATAATATTAGGCACTTTGTTTAATTTGATTTCTCTTTTCATATCACACACATTTATTTAGTTTTTAGTAAATTCTATCAAAATTAATTTTAATAAATTATAAAATTTTTCAACATCATTTATCTTTACACGTTCATCAGGTGAATGAGCACCCTCGATAGTTGGACCGAATGAAAGCATATCTAAACCTGGATATTTACTCCCCAAAATTCCGCATTCTAATCCTGCATGAATGGCTTTAATCTCAGGTAGGCTCTTATAATTAGCCTCATAAACAGACTTAGCTTTTATCAAAGCATCTGAATTCATATTTGGCTTCCAACCCGGATATCCGTCACCAACAATTACTTCGCCGTCTGCAAGCTCAAAAACTGCTTTCACTGATGATGCTACATACTTTTTAGCTGATTCAATTGAACTTCTCTGGCTTGTACCAATTTTAATTTTATCGTTTTCGTAAACTACTGTTGCAAGATTAGTGGATGTTTCCACCAATCCGGGGATATCTTGACTCATGGCTATAACACCGTGCGGCGTTGCAAGAATTACATTCATAATTTTTTTTGTAAATTCATCAGAAAATACTTTTTTCGATTTTTCTTCTACTTGTTTTAAGGAAATAGAAATTTCAGGGTCTTTAGGAGTAAATTCAGCTTTATAATCAAACTTAAATTCTTCTATATGTTTTTTAACTGTTTCAAGATTAGCAGATTCAATAAAGATTTTCAATTCAGCTTCTCTAGCGATAGCATTTCTTTTAGAGCCGCCATTAATAGAGCTAATAGCAATTGGCAAATTATTAAATTTACAAAAAAGACGAGCTAAAATTTTAATGGCATTTGCTCTTCCATCAGAAACATTTAATCCTGAATGTCCCCCCTTTAATCCACCAATTAGGATCTCATATTCTTCAAATCCTTTTGGAGCATCAGAATATTCGCACTTAAAAGTACCTACTGTATCCTGTCCACCTGAACATCCGACATAAAAAGCACCATCTTCCTCTGAGTCTAAATTTAGAAGAATTTTCCCTTTTACAAATCCTTCTTCTAAATTATCAGCACCGGTTAAACCAGTTTCTTCATCTACGGTAAATAATAGTTCAATAGGTCCATGTTCAAAGCTCGTATCATTTGCAATTGCCAAAGCGGCGGCTACACCAATCCCATTGTCAGCCCCTAATGTAGTTCCGTCCGCAGTAATCCAACCCTCCTCCCTAATTAATTTTATAGGGTCTTTCATAAAATCGTGTTCCGTACCTTTATTCATTTCGCAGACCATATCAACATGACCTTGAAGAACGATAGTAGGTTTGTTTTCAAGCCCTTTAGTTGCGGGGACTTCCATGATAATATTGGAAACAGAATCTTCTCGATATACTAATTTATTATCCGTTGCAAATTTTCTTAAATACTCTACTACTTTTTCTTCATGTTTAGATGGACGTGGAATATTGCTTAGTTCTTCAAATCGTTCCCATAATAATTGTGGGTTTAATCCTTCAATGGCTTTTGACATTTTATTTCTCCAATTTTTTTAACTGTGACGAATATTAAGGATATCACCATCCTTAACAATATATTCTTTACCTTCTAATCTCCAGCTTCCTGCTTCTTTACATTTGCTCATCGAGCCATGTAAAATAAAATCATCATAAAAAACTACTTCAGCTCTAATAAATTTATTAAAGAAATCCGTATGAATAACACCGGCAGATTGTTGAGCAGTAAAATTCTTCTTAATAGTCCAAGCTCTGCATTCATCTTCACCGACAGTAAAAAATGCCTGCAACCCAAGGAGCTCGTAGCATGTACGAATTATCCGCGATAAAGAAGATTCCTTAATTCCATAATCGGTCATAAAGGCTTCTCTATCAGCTTCCTCCAGATTAATTAATTCATTTTCGATTTTGGCAAAAAATGGAATAATAACTGCATTTGCTTTGGAATATTTTTCTTGTAAATCATTAATAATAGCATCTACTTCTTCCACGGAATCTTCATCAAAATTAATCGCAATTGCCAATGGCTTAATTGTAAGTAATTGGAATCCAGATAGTACCTTTAATTCATAATCATCAAATTCCATAGTACGAAGAGGTAATTCCTTCTCTACATGTGCATGACATTTTTCTATTAATTGTAATTCTCTTTTTAACTTATCATCCTTTAATTTAAGAATTTCTCTTTTTAGCTTATCTATCCGGCTATCAAGAAAAGTTAAATCGGAAAGAAGAAATTCTACCTCAAGAAAATCGATATCACGAGCAGGATTAATACTTGTCATCGGATGCGAGACAGCATCATTCTTAAAATTTCTTATTATATAAAAAAGTGCATCGTTATTTCTAACACTATTTAAGAATGTAGATGTAATCTTTACTTTATTATCATCGGACATCCTAAGACCCGGGATATCAATTACTTCAACTGTGGCATTCACCTGTTTTTTGGGATTAAACAATTTTGAAAGATTGTCTAACCGAATATCAGGAACTTTAACCATTTCGATCGATTGTTCATCTTTTACTGTCGAAAGGTCTAATTCTAAACCAGCCAATGTTGAGAATAGTGTTGTCTTGCCTGAATATTGTAAACCTACTAATCCTATTTGCATATAAATTCTTTTTTAGTTAATAAATAATTAATAAATATATCTAAATAAAGCGTAACTTAGGCGACTATTTGAGTATGAAGCGCAATTTCTTCTAGAATCGAACTTACCTTTAGACATTTAGCTAATTCACCTGAAAATACCATCGCCCTCCCCTTAACGTGCACTTCAAATGCGAAGTTGCGTGCAGTTTCATACGGGCAATTAATTGCTTTTATTAACTGCTCAATCACTTCATCAAAAGTATGCCATTCATCATTAAATAAAATGACTCTGTATGGAGTAAGAGTATCAGTAGAATCTTCATTAATTTCGGATTCGTACTTGCCCGGTTCTAATTGCATTCTAATAATTTTTTCCATCATAATCCAAATTTATGAAATTGAAGCACAAAAATAAATTTTAGTATATTACAGAAATAGAATATAAGCAAAATGGAGGTTTAATGAAGTTAGTTGTTTGTGTAAGTTATGTCCCTGATACAGCTTCTAAAATCAATGTTTCCTTAGATGGGAAAACAATTGAACAGGCAGGTGTAACATATATATTAAATCCGTATGATGAATTTGCAATTGAAGAGGCATTAAAATTAAAAGAAAAATTTGGCGGTGAAGTTGATATTATTAGTCTTGGTGGCGATAAGAATAAAGAATCGATTCAGAAAGCTCTCGCTATGGGTGCTGATAATGGAATTTTATTAAAAGATGATTCTTATAGAGATTCAGTGGCAATCGCTTTCGGTCTTGCAGAAGAAATAAAAACATTAAATGCTGATGTTGTACTTTTCGGAAAACAGTCAGTTGATTATGATAATGGCATTATTGGGCAGTTGACTGCCGAATTACTTGGTTTTAATTGTGTTTCAGTTGTAACGAAATTAGATATTACAGATAATAAAGTAACTGCTGAAAGAGAAATCGAAGGTGGTAAAGAAATTGTATCAACTTCTTTACCTGTTGTAATTACAGGTCAGAAGGGGTTGAACGAGCCTAGATACGCTTCATTAAAAGGTATCATGGCGGCTAAGAAAAAAGTAATTACTGAAAAAACTCCTGTACAGTTTGAAAGCAAAGTTTTGATTGATGGATTCACAAAACCGGCATCAAAGCAGGCAGGGAAAATTATTGGGACTGACGCTTCAGCGGCTGCTGAATTAGTCCGTTTACTTAAAGATGAAGCAAAGGTTATATAGGAGATAATATGGAAAATAAAATTTTAGTTTTTTTAGAACAGCGTAATGGATTTATTAAAAAATCATCCTTTGAAATTGCATCTTATGCATCTGCATTATCTCAAAAATTAAATGCTACCGTAGAAGCCCTAACAATTGGTAAGGAGATAACTAACTTACAAGAAGTCGGCAATTATGGTATCTCAAAAGTTTATTTTTATAAAAACCCTGAATTGGAATTATACTCATCTTCTGCTTATAAAAAGATAGTTAGTAATCATATAAAAGAAAACGAAAATAATTTAGTACTTTTTTCTAATACTGCTATGGGCAAAGAATTAAGTCCTTTGGTTGCAGTAATAAATCAGGGTGCTCTATCCGTAGATTGCACAAAACTTGATGTAGAGAATGACAGTGTAAAAGTTATTCGTCCAGTTTATGCAGGAAAAGCTTTTATGACGGCAGAACTTAAAGGGAATGTAAACGTTATATCAATTAGACCGAATACTTTCCCTGCGAATAAAACATCGGAATTAAATTCTGAGATTATTGAAAAATATATTGAAGATTTAGATTTATCCGTAAGAGTTACGGAAGTAGTAAAATCTGATTCTAAACTTGATGTAACAGAAGCAGATATAATTGTATCGGGTGGAAGAGGTCTAAAAGCACCAGAGAATTTTAAGTTAGTAGAAGAGTTATCACAACTACTTGGAGCGGCAACAGGTGCTTCAAGAGCGGTAGTTGATGCAGGCTGGAGACCTCATGGTGAGCAAGTAGGTCAAACCGGAAAAACTGTCTCTCCGAATCTATATATTGCTTTAGGAATATCCGGAGCAATTCAACATCTCGCAGGAATGCGTTCATCAAAATATATCGTTGCTATAAATAAAGATAAAGATGCACCAATTTTTCAAATTGCCGACTATGGAATAGTAGCAGATTTATTTGATGTTGTTCCTGAACTTATTAATGAATTAAAGAAGATTAGAGGAAATGAATAAAGTACAAGTAGAAATTTTAGGTTTATCAGCAAGCCCTTCTGCCGGGGGGGCTTATGCTCTATTATTAAAAGAGACTTATGGGCTTCGCCGTCTTCCTATTATCATTGGCTCTTTTGAAGCTCAATCTATCGCATTGGAATTGGAGGGCATTAAGCCGCCTCGTCCATTGACCCACGATTTAGTAAAAAGTCTTTTTGATAATCTTGGTGCAGTAGTGATAGAAATTTTAATAAATGAATTAAGAGAAAATACTTTTTACGCAAGGATAAAGTTCGAAGCATCAACTATGACCAATGAAATTGATGCTCGTCCAAGTGATGCTATTGCAATCGCAGTTAGAACTGGTGCTTCAATTTATGTGGCTGAAGATGTAATGAGAATAGCTGCATTTGTTCCCTCAAGTGATGATAAAGATGAAGAAACTGAGGATGAGTCTTTTAAAGACGAAGAAGACGAACCAACTTTTCCCAAACAAAAAGGGGAAACTAAAGTGGCTACTCTTCAAGATCAGCTTAGAGAAGCTATCGATAAAGAAGACTATGAACGTGCCGCTAAGTTAAGAGATGAAATAAATAAATATACCGGTAGCTCTAATTAAATACTATTTTCCCTATTTCACACTCGAGACATCTGTTTTTAGAACAATAGCCACGGAATAGTTCAATCATTCCTTGGCTAATAATTGTTCTTTTAGATTCTTCTAAAATTCCTAATGCACTTGCCATATCCGCAATGAGACTATTATCAGATTTCTGATTATAAAATTCATAAATTTTTAATATTTTTTTTGCCGCTTTTTCATTTCCAAATACTTCAAAATATACTGAGAAATATGGGAGAATAACATTAACTATTATTTCATCGGAACGAGATATACCCACAAAATATTTTATTTGAGTATTTGCTCTTTGATCGAAAACATAATGGCTTTGCCAGAAACCATCTGATTTGATTACAAATAATGATCTTAACGAATTTATTAATACTGTAAGATTTCTAATCTCAATTATTTTTTTTGCAATTACAGGAATTAAATTTTCATGCATAATTGAATTAAGAATTTTAGCCCCGGCTGTAATTCTGATCGTAGGGAAGTTTTGTGGGCGAAGACGGAAAAAATTCCATTTCTCTTTTTCCATAAAAGCACCATCATAAAATATTTTAACCGAATCCCAGATAATATCTAGTCTTTCTAAATATTTTTTAGTTTCTTCTTCTTTTAACTTTTCTATATCAGGAATTAAGCCACTGATATGAAAAAGAATCGCTTCAAATTTATCTACCGTGATACCATCAATATCCAATTTATTCAAATAATTAATTTTTGCTAACCGCGATAGCTCGAGCATTTGAGTTTTATTTTTTGAGTATCCTAATGCCTCGAAAACTTGCTCATATAAAATTTGTTTCCAAATATTTTTGTCCTGAAAATCTATATTGGTAAAATTTCTTTCGTGGAATTTCTCTGATAAATCATATGTAATTACAGGTTCACTTAAATGAAATTCATTGATATATTTAAGTTCTTTTAATCGCTCATAAATCTTAGTACATTTTTTTTCAAACCGTTCTAAACCTAGTTGAGCTAAAAATTTATTCTTAATTTCTAAACTACAAGTGTGATGATAATCGCAACATTTAATAGCGTATCCTTTCCCAGTATCATTAATTTCCATTGTGGGAATAGTAGATTCATCTTTTATAAAATCTAATAAGCAAACAGTTGGGATCTTTCTTCCATCTTTATTATAAACGTGGTGATAATGATTTTTATTGGAGAGAGCTAAATGAAGAATAACTTTATTATATCTTGAATCGATGTTATGTCCATGATTTTTCCAGTCATTATAATCAGGATCAATTTCGACATCACCAACAAAAGTAATATTGCCAATTCGTATTCGAGCGTTTTTGAAATCAGGTCCGGGCAAGTCATCGCACCTAAAACCAGGATCTAAGACAGAGATTTCCTCCCCATCAATGGTCTTAAAAACATCTTTGTATTCTTGCCTCGTCCAAACTTCGTAAAGTTCTTTTTCAGAAGCAGAATGCATGTTTGCCCCCTATCTAAGATATATAATTAAAAATAATACATTCTAATTTTAATTGCTACTAATTATTAATCTTTTCAATAGATTTATTAAAATCGGAAAGCTGCATTTTTACTTTATTGATAAACTCACGAGAGCTATCAACATAGATTAAACCTCTGCTAATATTAATCAGAAAGCGGTTATTGCCGGAATTATTAAAAGTAGAAACAACATCTTCTAAACTACCTCCTTGCGCCCCGACACCTGGCAAAAGAATAGGTAAATCTTCAAATCTACTTATGTTTTCTTTAAGTTCCTCTAACTTAGTCGCCCCGAAAACAAGTCCCAGATTTTTATTTGTATTCCATAATTTAACTTTTTCAATTACTTCCTGATAGAGTAAGTTGCCATTTGCCAATTCGAGTTTTTCAAAATCAATAGCCCCCTTATTAGAAGTAAGTGCTAATATAAAACAAAGTCGATCAACATAATTTAGAAAAGGAGAAAGAGAATCATTTCCCATATATGGATGTAGAGTAATGGAATCAAAATTCAACAAATCAAAGACTGCTTTAGCGTACATCTCTGAAGTATTACCGATATCTCCCCTTTTAGCATCTGCTATTGTAAAAATATTTTCAGGAATACATTTTCTTGTCTCTTCAAGAAGTTCATATCCTTTTGCTCCTTCCTGTTCGTAGAATGCGAAATTAATTTTGTATGCAGCAGCACATTCATAAGTACTTTCAATAATCATTTTATTAAAAACCGAAATCGGGGATTTCTCTGATTTTAAAAATTCCGGAATTTTATTTATATCAGTATCTAAACCAATGCAGATATGATAATTTTTTTTAAATGCGGTAGCTAATTTCTCTTTTGAGTTCATATTATGTGTGTGATTTCCTATTTCTATAAATATTTGAAATAATTCCCACAAAAACCATATTAATAAGGAGGGAACTACCTCCATAACTAACAAAGGGAAGTGGTAATCCAATTACCGGTGTGATTCCGAGATTCATTCCAATATTAATAGCAAAGTGAGAAAAAAATAGTGACAAAGCCCCTATAATTAATAAACTGGAATATCTATCTTTTGCGAATGATGAAAGAGTTAGGAGTCTCATAAAGAAAGTTAAGAATAATACAACTATAAAAATACTTCCAAGGAAACCGAATTCTTCTCCAACAACACTATAAATAAAATCAGTCCATTGTGCCGGAATAAAACGGAGCTGTGTTTGATTACCTTGAAGAAAGCCTTTGCCAAATAAACCTCCCGAGCCTATTGCTACTTTAGCTTGTATTGCATTATATCCCGAGCCAAGTGGATCTGCGTTAGGATCAAGGAATGATGCGATTCTCCTTTGCTGATGTGGCTTTAAATACTTAATTACAAAATCGACTAAGAAACCGGCTGATAGATTAATTACAAAAATAGTTATGCTATTAAATAAATCTCTTTTAAATAGCACTAATGAGACTAACACCGCAATGATTGTAACAATAAATGGGAGGGTCCCAAAAATAGAAGAGATGGCAACTACTCCCGGGGATAAAACAACAAACATTGCGAATAAACTAATTCCGCTCCAAAACAATAATGAAATTGTAATTATTCCGAATACAATTGCTGTTCCCATATCAGGTTCTAATAAAACTAATGCAACAGGTAGAAACCCTATAAATAATGCAATACCAATATCCTTCACATTATTTATATCATCTTTTTTATCAGTAAGCCAATGTGAAAGCATAAGGATGGTACCTATTTTAGCAATCTCTGACGGTTGGAAACCGATAGGTCCAAAATCCATCCAGCTCTTTGCGCCATAAACGGTTTTTCCTGCAACAAGTACGACTAAAAGTAAAAATATTGAAAAAATATACGAAGGGAGTGCAGCCGTTCTTAAGTATTGTGATGGTAAAAAATAAATAACAAAAAATACAAACAAAGAAATTATTAAAGCAGCAAATTGTCTTTGGAAATTACCGCTTGCCACAGGATGATTGACTGTAGAACTATAAATAGCCATAAGCCCAAAAATAATTAAGAACATTACAGGAACGAATACTACTAAATCAAATCTATCTTGAAGCTTATAATTAATTTGCATTAGCGGCAACTTTTTTATTTTTAACTAAATATGCTTTCATGATATCTCTAGCGATTGGTGCTGCATGAGTGCTGCCAAATCCGGCATTTTCCACGATTACTGCAATTGCAATTTTAGGATTGTCATAAGGAGCAAAGCCAACAAAAATTGCATGGTCATTGCCATGTGGATTTTGAGCTGTTCCAGTTTTTCCGGCAATTGTAAATTCAGGCGTTCTTATATTGCCTGCTGTTCCGACACCATTTACTACCCTAAACATTGCATCTCTTACAATATCAAATGAATGTTTACTAATACCTAAATCGAAATATTCAGGTTTTGCTTCAAGATATTCATTTGTTAGATTTTTGATAAATCCTTTAATAAAATGTGGTTTAGCTGATTTACCATTATTTGCTAGTAAAGCTACATATTGAGCTAATTGAATTGGTGTAACACTTAATTCACCTTGACCAATTCCAAGACTTATTAATATACCTTTTGGATATCTGTCCTTACCAAAAACTCTATCGTAATATTTTTGATCAGGTACTAAACCGGAATTTTCTTCTGTAATATCAACTCCTGTCTTATGACCGAATCCAAACATCCTGGAATATTTAGCCCATCTTTCCAATCCAATTTTTAATATCAACGAATAGTAAAAAGTATTGCAAGATTTTTCAATTGATGTTTTTACATCCACCGAGCCATGAACGTGAAGACATTTGAAAAAACGGTTACCGAACTGGAATCCTCCACCGCAATTAATCCTATAATTAGTATCAATAATTCCCTCTTCCAATGCTGTTATTGCTGCCAACATTTTATAAGTTGAACCGGGTGAATAAATCGACATTGTGGCACGATTAAATAATGGTTTTTCAGGATCATTATTTAAATCCCTCCAAATTTTATTTGAAGTAACAGATGCAAAATCAGCAAGGTTATATCCGGGTGAACTTAAGAAAGCAATTATTTCTCCTGTAGATGGCTCAATTGCTACAACAGAACCACGCTTACCTACAAATAAACTTTCCGCCATAACTTGAGCATCTTTATCAATCGATAGAATTAAATCATATCCTTTTTCCGCAGGTTTATCCGTCTCTCCATTTTTATATCTGCCAATGGTTTTTTGTTTTGAATCAACAAGAACATATTTAATTCCTTTCGTTCCTCTTATGTATTCTTCGTAAGTTTTTTCAATTCCATTAAATCCAATATTATCACCCATCTCATATTCACCTTTTCTCTTACGCAACATATCGGCTGAGATTTCTTTTGTATAGCCAAACATATGACTTCCATTAACTCCAAATGAATAATCTCGTTGGGTTTCCATTATATAATCTATACCCGGTAAATTTGCCTGATTTTCTTCGTACCATGCAATTACCTTGAAACTTGCATCTTTCAAAATTCTTCTCGGAATAAATTTTGAATATTGGCGAGTGTCTTTAAGTACTTTACTTATATAACCATCAGAGAAACCAAGCATCGATTCAACATAGCCATTTAACTTGGTATCATAATCGGCTGGAGTTAAACGTAACGTAAACGATGGTTTATTACCTACTAGTACATTATGACTCCGATCAAAAAATATTCCGCGAGGTGCGGTTTGATAAACGGGTTTAACACTATTATCATCTGATTTTTCTGAGTACTTTGATTGTTCCACAATCTGCATACTGAAAAGCTGAATACCAACTATAAAACTAAATCCAATAATTATTATCAATAATAAATTTTTTCTAAAATATGAACCAAAAAATGAATCATTCATCCTAATCTCTTTTCGAAATAAATAGATAAAAAAGTGTCCCAATAATGGAAGTGTAAACAGTAGGCAATAATCCTTCGAATATTATAAGGGAGAGAAATGAAAGACCCGGATTATTGGAAGAAAGAGAAGCATATAAGAAAGAATAAACAAATGTTGCTGCAAAAAGATAAACAATAAACCAAAATGAACGAGTATAAATATCGGACTTATTTTCACCATAAAAATATCCTGTAATAAATCCGGCTGTTGATAAAGCTAAAACACCACCGCCTAATAATCCACCTGAAATAATATCGAAAAATAATCCTATTAGTGCTCCCGCAATAGTCCCAAATATTTGACCATTCAAGAGTGTAAAATAAACTAATGGCAGTATCGGTAGAAAGGGGACTATATTTTCAATTGCAATAAATGGAATAACTATCAACTGTATAATTATTAATATCAAGCTAAAAATAATTGTTTTAAGAAAAGCAATTTTTATCAATTATTACTCCTCTTTAGCTTGTTTTTTATTTGCATAGCTTGAATATTAGAGAGATACCGAACAATGAATAAATTTTCAGCACCATCGATATCTGCAGACGATTTAACTGAAATATTATGAAGCAGACCCAGTGCATTAGCTTTCTTTTCTAGTACAATTCCAACAGGAACTGCCGGTGGAAATAATGTGCTGAAATCAGATGTTTCAATTTGATCTCCCGGTAGAACATCATAAGTCGTTGGAATATTTTTTATAATTAGTTCTTTCCCATCCCAATCCATGATACCATCAACATTAGTTCTTTGAATTGTTACAGCTATACTGAGAGTAGAATTTTTTAATGTTTTGACAACGGAAAATTCTGAAGTTACTTCCGAGATAATTCCCACCAAACCTTTTTCATCAATTACCGGCATACCGCTCTTAATACTATCGTTACTGCCTTTATTTAATAAATAAGTACCTTGAGTTCTACTAACAAGCTTAGATACAATATTAACGGGAATAAGATCAAATTTCGATGTATCAGTTAAATTTAAGAGGTCTTTTAATTTTTTATTCTCGAATCCGTTTTGCCTCAATAAATTCACTTGCATCATTAATTTGGCGTTTTGATATTTTAAAGCATTTATTTCTTTATCACTTTTGAAAAAATTGATTACCTGATCAAGAGAATAATTAACTATTGCAAAATTGGTTAATCCGAGAATTTTGACTTGGCGAAGCTTGGGATGGTCATTAAATTTTATTAAAAAAATACTAATAATAGCAATTGATAAATAGACGAAGTAATTTTTATAATTCGCAATATATCGTAATATAGATTTAAGCATTAGTAACTTCTTTTACGGATAAATACCTTTGAATATTTGCTTAGGTTTTCGATACACTTACCAGTTCCCCTTACAACAGCAGTTAAAGGATCATCAGCAACGTGAACCGGTAAATTGGTTTCCATTCTAATTCTTTCATCAAGACCTTTTAATAGAGCACCGCCACCGGATAGAATTATACCACGATCAAGAATATCTGCAGATAATTCCGGAGGTGTTCTTTCTAATGTTTGTTTTACAGTATCTACAATTTGAGAAACATTTTCATTTAATGCCTCCCTTATTTCAACAGAACCTACTTCAGTAGTTTTTGGAATACCGCCTATTAAGTCTCTTCCTTTGACTTGTATTGTAATCTCTTCTTTAAGGGGAACAGCTGATCCTACTTCACATTTAATAGATTCAGCAGTTCTTTCACCAATCAATAAACTATGTGATTTTTTAAAATATTGCATAATCGCATTATTCATTTCATCACCGGCAATTCTAATCGATTCTTCTGTTACTATTCCTGCTAAGGCTATTACGGCAATTTCAGTAGTACCGCCACCGATATCGATTATCATATTACCCACAGCCGCTTCGACATCAATACCAACGCCAATAGCGGCTGCCATTGGCTCGGCAATCAAATGTACTTCCTTTGCCCCTGCATGTTCAGCGGCATCTCTTACGGCGCGTTTTTCTACTTCTGTAACGCCACTTGGAACCGCAATAACAATTCTTTTAGATGTAAACCCATTTGGAGTAACTTTTCTAATAAACGCTCTAATCATTCCTTCGGCAATTTCAAAATCAGTAATCACGCCGTCACGCATTGGTCTAGTAACTCTTATTTCTCTATGTTCACGACCCTGCATCTCTTTAGCTTTATTGCCAAGTTCAATAATTTTTTTTGTATTCCTATCGAATGCCACTATTGATGGTTCATTCAATACAATACCTTTACCTTTTATATATATTAAAGTATTCGCTGTCCCTAGATCGATTGCTACATCAGTTGAAAAAAAATCAAAAATTCCCATGTTCCCTCTAATGTTTAAAATTTCTTATACTTGAAAAAACCATTGCAATATCATGTTTATCAGCCGCATCAATTACTTCATTGTCACGTACAGAACCGCCGGGCTGAATAACCGCTTTAATTCCATTAACAGCAATTTCATCTAAACCATCTGCAAAAGGGAAAAATGCATCTGAGGCAGCCACAGCTCCATTCAAATCATGTCCAAATTGTTTGGCTTTTGAAGCTGCAATCTTTGCCGAATCGATTCTGGACATCTGCCCCGCTCCCACTCCAATTGCTTTTTTATCCTTTACATAAACTATTGCATTAGATTTTGTATGCTTACAAACAACCCAGGCAAAAAGAATATCCTCTAATTCCGAATCTGAATAATTTCTTTTTGTTACTAATTTAAGTTCTTCTTTTGAAATTTTTGAAGAATCTTTTGATTGAGTAATTAAACCGCCGGGGACGGATTTATATGTAATTTTTTCGTCCAGACTTTTAATTATCTTTACGATTCTTCTATTCTTTTTTGATTTAAGAATTTCTAATGCTGCTTCTGAAAAAGCCGGAGCTACTACAATCTCTAAAAAGATTTCATTTAGTTTGTTTGCGAGTTCTTCTTTTACTTCTCCATTGAAAGCAACTATACCACCAAAAGCAGAAACAGGATCGCATGAAAGTGCTTTTTCATAAGCATCTATTAAAGATGATGATGTTGCAGCTCCACATGGATTTGTATGTTTAATAATCACTGCTGAATTATCATTTAAATCATTTACCAATTCCACAGCTGCTGCGAGATCAATAATATTATTATATGAAATCTCTTTTCCATGAAGAATCTCAAAATAATCAAAGAATGAACCGTAAAGAGAAGCTTCTTGATGAGGATTTTCGCCATATCTCATTGATGAAGCAAATTTCAAATTGATTCTTAAATCTTTCTTTTCCAATTTGTAATTATCTTCAAAGAAATTTGCAATTAATGTATCATAAAAAGAGGTATATGCAAATGCATCAGCAGCAAGTTGTATTTTTGTTTCAATACTTATCTTGCCCGCTTCCAATTCATTTAAGAAAGAGCTATACTGACTCGGATTAGTTAATATTGAGACAAATTTATAATTCTTTGATGCTGCTCTTATTAAACTCGGTCCGCCTATATCAATATTCTCAATTTTTTCTTCGAGTAAAATATCTGTTCGATTAACAATTTGCGGAAACGGATATAGATTCACACACACAATATCAATCGGAAGAATATCATTTTCTTTTGCTTGTTCAAGATCATTATCATTATCACGGCGTATTAAAATCCCGCCAAAGATTTTTGGGTTAAGTGTTTTTACTCTGCCGGCGAAGATTTCAGGAAATGATGTAAAATCACTTATTTCAATGCAACGAACTGAATTATCTAAAAGGAGTTTTGCTGTTTTGCCGGTTGCTAAAATTTCATAGTTGTTTTTGGATAGGGCTTCTGCTAATTCTACAATTCCTGTTTTATCTGATACACTCATTAAAGCAAATTTTTTCAATCTATTCTCCATTTAATGTACCAATCTCAACTCTATTATTATTAATAAATATTCTCTTATCTGCAAAACAACTAACAACGTAAGGAAGAAGCTCATGTTCTATCTCCAGCACTCTTGAAGCAATCTCTTCGGGAGATTTAACATTCGTAATATCCACAACTCTTTGAGCTATTATTTTCCCTTCGTCATAATTCTTATTTACAAAATGAACTGTTGCTCCGGATATCATTGCTGAAGAATCAAAAACTGCTTTATGTACATTCATTCCATACATTCCTTTCCCACCAAAAGATGGAAGAAGAGCAGGATGGATATTTATTATCTTATTTTCAAAACTCTCAACCATTGATTCAGGAAGCATCTTTAAATATCCTGCCAATACAATAAGATCAATTTCTTTTGATATCAATGTTTCTGTTATTTCATTGGAGGATAAGGAATCAGGAAAATGTTTATCACCTACAATAAATGTACTTATTCCTAAACCCTTTGAGTACGAAATAGCTAGGCAATCGGACTTATTACTAACCACTGCCAGAACCCTAGCTTTTTGAGAGTCGATCTTATTAATCAAAGATTTTAAATTAGACCCTCTGCCCGATACAAAAACTGCTATTTTTAACATTTTTCTGGTTGGGAAAATTATCGAAATGACACTTAATAATCAATTAAAAGAGCGGCTAAAGTATTATTTTCTAATAATTTATCGGTTTTTAAGTTTTCTTTTAATATAATTTATTTGAGATTGTATTTTTTCTTTAAAGTCATAATTATTTAAGTCTTCTGCTTCACCCAAAAATTTATTTGCTAGTTTATCTTCCTTTACAATATAATTTGCCCTTGCAATCAAGTATTTTGAATATGGTTGAACCCATTTTTCATAAGTGTAATCGTGTGAAGAAACCATTTCAGCAAAAGAAACTGCCTCAGGTAGATTTTTCAAATTAATAGATGATTCCGATAATAAAACTAGGCCCACTCCTCTTAAATCATTTTCTTTAATATTTTTAATCTCGGTGGAAAGTGAATCAAATACAATACTATACTTGCCACTTTCAAAATAATTATTCATTTTAAAAATAAAAAGAGCATCCTCCGAAAATCCATTTTCTTCATATTTTTCTGCACGATTTTTAGCATAAGAATCTTCAAATAGATCAAGGTTGCCCGACTTAGCATCGCTCAAATACTTTTTACTCTCTTCCTTATTTCCAAGGATTGCATAAGCTAAGGCAATCTTAAAATTTGCCATCCCAACAAAATCAAAATCTTTTGATTTTTCTAAAAATATTTTAAATTCATTAATACTTTTTTGGAATTGGTTTTTTGAGAAATGAATTTCACCAAGTCGGAATCTTGCCAATGAATTGATAACTGAAAGTTTCTTATTATCAATACGTAATATTTTATTTAGTTCAGATTCTGCTTTACCAAGTTCTTTATCCCTAATTAAAGTTAGTGCCTTTTGATATAAGAATAGAGTATTTTTAGGATATTTTGAAAGAAGCTCATTTAGATAAACAGTAGCAGAATCATAATCTGCGAGATATTCAGTATAAATCCTTGATAAATGATAAGTTGTTTCTATTTTGTTGAGTTTCCCCTTCTTGTATGAAGCAAGCAAATACTTTAGACCTCGATTTGGGTCTGAAGAAAGTCCGGTAAGATTTATTGCCCATCTAAACATTCCGGGTATATAAGTTAGCGAATAATCAAAAACTCCAATACCTCCATAAGCATCATAAAATTCAGGATTGATATCAATTGCTTCTTCAAAGGAATTTCTTGCATTCTTTGCTTCCCAAAAAGCATCTAATGCCGAATCGTTCATTGCGAATGCTAAAGCTCTTAAAGTCCTTAGATTACCAAGATAATAGAGCATCAATTCGTCATTTTTATCTTTATCCAATGCTTTTTTAATTCTTTCTAATGCCATATCAGAATATTTTAAGAAAATGAGATATTCACCCGGATCTTTAGAGCCGAGATAAATCCAGATATGCAATTGAGCAACATGATAAAAGCCTAATGGAGACTCAGGAGCTAATTCGATTGCTTTATGAAATGATTGTTCTGCGTTAGTAAAATCTAAATTATATGCAGAGTTTATTCCTTTGCTCAATAAGCCATTAATATTACCTTGAGCAAAAAGTCCCGAAAAAATAAATACAAAAAAAACAATCTTCTTAATCACTTGTTTTGTCCTTATTAGAGTATTCCTTTGCGGCATTTATAAATTCACGAAATAACGGATGAGCATTTGTAGCTCTCGACTTCAATTCAGGGTGAAATTGGCAGCCAACAAACCATGGATGATTTTCTAATTCAACCATTTCAACTAACTTTTCGTCAGGTGAAAGCCCGCTTATTACTAATCCATTTTTTTCTAATACTTCTCTAAAATCATTATTAACTTCAAAACGATGACGATGCCGTTCAGAAATTTTCCCTTTTTTATATGCATCGAAAGCTTTTGTCTTCTTTTTAAGAATACAAGGATAAGCACCAAGACGCATAGAGCCGCCTTTTACTTTTACGCTAAGCTGTTCCGGCATTATATGAATTACATTATTCTTGTTTGATTCTATAAATTCGGCACTATTAGCACCTTCAATACCAGCAACATTACGAGCATATTCAATTACTGCACATTGTAATCCAAGGCATATACCAAAAAATGGTATATTATTTTCTCGCGCATATTTGATAGCGGCTATCTTTCCTTCAATTCCTCTTTCACCAAATCCACCGGGAATCAAAATTCCATGGAAACCTTTAAATAAATTATGAGCACCTTTTGCTTCGACCACTTCTGCACTTATAAATTCAGAGATTACCTTTACGCTATTTTCAGAACCTGCATGAACGAATGACTCTGAAATACTTTTATATGCATCTTTATTTTCAATATACTTTCCACAGATAGCAATTCTTACCTCCCCAACAGGAGACTTAATTGCATCTACAAAATTTTTCCAGTCGTCAAGATTCAATTTGAGTTCAGGCAACTTTAATTTAGCAAGCACTAAGCGATCCAAATTCTGTTTGTTGAGAACTAAAGGCACTTCATAAATTGTTGAACAATCATAAACGGAAATAACTTCTTCTTTATCTACATTACAAAAAAGAGCAATTTTTTCT
>Ga0172380_10000788_pt1 | contig 57955 bp, 50 predicted proteins | sample Leawe162metaG_FD_119747 | JGI IMG/M metagenome (GOLD analysis project Ga0172380, IMG submission 119747) | Leachate microbial communities from a municipal landfill in Southern Ontario, Canada - Leachate well 162 metaG | ecosystem: Engineered > Solid waste > Landfill > Unclassified | place... | reverse complement strand
GTGTGGCACCCTTGCCTTCTTTGATCCGCTTGGCGGCGTCATGTACCGAACGGAGAATGTTGTCGCGGCTGGCGGAGCCCATCTCCTTGTTGGTGTTGGTGAGGAAAGCTTCCATCGGCATGTCGGCAATAGTTGCCCCCGACCAGTGGATCAGCGCGGACTCGCCGTGCTCGCCGACGACATAGGCTTGGATTGCCGGCGCGGCGACGCTCAGGCGCTCGGACAGCAAGGAACGTAAGCGGGCGGTGTCGAGCGAGGTGCCGGTGCTGATCACCCGTTCGCGGGGTGCGCCGGTGCGCGCATAGACCACGTGGGCAAGAATGTCGCAGGGGTTTGCAGCAACAACATAGATGGCATTCGGCGCGCGCGGTGCGAGGCGGTCAACGATGTCGCCCACGATACGGGCATTGATTTCGATGAGGTCGAGTCGCGTCTGCCCGGGTTTGACGCCAGCGCCAGCGGTGATGACGATGATGTCGGCCCCGTCAGTGTCCTTGTCCTCGCCGGCGATGAAGCGATCATGACCCCAGAAGGCAGCGGCGTGTGCGAGATCCATCGCCTGCCCTTCGGCGCGAATCTTCTCGATATCGAGAAGAACGATGCGGGCACTTGGTATGGCCAGCGCTGTAAACAGGGCGGCTGAGCCGCCAACCAGCCCAGCGCCGACGATGACGATTTTCGGTTGCCGCATGATCAAATCCTTCCGAAGGCTAGGGACGCAACAGGGCCGGGGGGCGACGAAAGAGCGAGCACCCTGTTCTGCGTTGGGGGGCAAATTCGCTCCCCTTTTGCTCGGTGCCCCATGGATAGCATCCTTCCTATGATAGTCCTCCCGACTATTTAGGGGATGAAGGCATTGTCCTGCGATGTCGCGGTTGCGGTGTACAGTTTTTAAGCTAGAGGTATAGACTGATCAACAGCGCTTGCCAACGTCGTTAAGCATTGAAGGGTCTGGCGCCGCGCGACGACAGCGTGTCGTGATTGTGGCAACAATTGACCTTGGGAGGGATTATGAATTCTGCAACGCCTTCGGCCGCTGCGCCGGCCGTGTCCAAGCCGTTTCCCATTGCTGTAATCGTCGCACTTGTGGTGGCCATCGCCATCAATGCGATGCCGACCCCCGAAGGACTCAGCGAGGCCGGTCAGCGTACGCTGGCCATCCTCGCCTTTGCCGTCATTGTCTGGCTGACTGAGGCGCTCGACTACGCAGTGTCGTCGGTGCTGATCGTAGCCCTGCTGGCGCTGGCGCTTGGATTTTCTCCGGTAGGCGCTGGCCCAGAGGTGATGGGTACCGGCAAGGCACTGGCCAAGGCGCTTTCCGGATTTTCAAATTCGGCACTGGCGCTGGTGGCTGCGGCACTCTTCCTGTCGGTGGCGATGACTGCGACAGGGCTTGATCGACGAATTGCCTATCGAACCCTCAATCGTTTCGGTACCAGCGCCAAAGGCGTTTTGCTCGGCGCCATCGCGGTCACCATCATCCTCTCGCTGATGGTGCCGTCGGCTACTGCCCGTGTCGCTTGTGTGGTGCCGATCATGACTGGCGTCATCGTCGCTTTCGGGGTGGACAAACGCTCGATGTTCGCGGCTTCGATGATGATCGTCGTCGCTCAGGCCACCAGCATCTGGAACATGGGCATCATGACCGCCGCCGCACAGAACATGCTGACCCTCGGTTTCATGCAGAAGGCGTTGAACACCGCGCCTGCGTGGAGCGAATGGTTGATTGCCGGCGGCCCGTACGCGATAGCGATGTCGGTGCTGCTGTTCTTCGTTGTTCGCCGCCTGATGCCGCCGGAAAAGGAGAGTATCGAGGGCGGCAAGGAGGCGGTGAAGAAGGCGCTGACCGACATGGGGGCGATGACCGGGCCGGAATGGCGCGTGCTGCTCACCATCGGTGTGCTGATCGCTTTCTGGGTCACCGAAAAGAAGCTGCATAGCATCGACACGACGACAATCACCATTGTTGGCCTCGCTGCGCTACTGCTGCCAAAGATCGGTGTGATGACCTGGCCGCAGGTGCAGAAACAAGTGCCGTGGGGAACCATTGTCGTTTTCGGCGTCGGCATCAGTCTTGGTACTGCGCTGCTTGATACCAAGGCTGCGATGTGGCTGGCCGATTTTGTGGTCAAGGGCCTGCATCTGGAAAGTCTGGGTAGCTTCGGCGTCTTCGCCGGCCTCTCTTTGTTCCTGGTTCTCATCCATGTCGGCTTTGCCTCGGCCACCTCGCTGACCTCGGCGCTGATTCCGATCATGATTGCCGTTCTGCAGCGGCTGGGCGGGGATATCAACGTGATGGGCATGACCATGCTGTTGGGTTTTGTTGTCAGCTTCGGCTTCATCCTGCCGATCAATGCACCGCAGAACATGGTTTGTCTCGGCACGGAAACTTTTACCAGCAAGCAGTTTACTAAGGTCGGTATCTGGCTGACGGTGGTCGGCTATCTGCTGTTGCTGGTGTTTGCCCTCACCTGGTGGAAATTCCTTGGTTACGTTTAGAACTTGCTGCAAACCTGTCAGTTTTTATCGTGAGGAGTGGTGATGATGAATAGAAAAGTGAGTGCGAGCATTATTTTTGCCAGCATGGCGGCCTTTGCTGTGTTGGTGATCGCCCCGCTGCCTGCGGTTGCGACGGAGCAGGCGCAGCAGCGCAGGGAAGCACGTGATGTCCGCCAGGATACGCGCCAGGGTAGTCGTGAAGCCAAGCGGGATTGTCGTGCTGCGGATCAAAAGAACAATGCCGAATGCCGTCAGGACAAGCGTTCAAGCAAACAGGATGGTCGTCAACGGGCGCGTGATATCAAGTACTGAGTTTATTTACGGCTGTGCCGTAGCGGGGTGGAACGATGTCGAAACATGTTAAATCCAAGGGTGCGAAGCTTGCGTCGGAGAGAACGGAAAAGCTTGGCAACAAGGCATACGAGCGTGAGCTGAAGAAGCTGCACATCGAACTGGTCAAGCTGCAGGAATGGGTTGTCCATGCCGGCCTGAAGGTCTGTATTGTCTTCGAGGGGCGAGATACTGCAGGCAAGGGCGGAACCATCAAGGCGATTACCGAGCGTGTCAGCCCGCGCACGTTCCGCGTCGTGGCATTGCCGGCGCCGAGTGACCGCGAGAAAACGCAGATGTATGTCCAGCGTTATCTCCCCCATCTGCCTGCCGCCGGAGAAGTCGTCATTTTTGATCGCAGCTGGTACAACCGCGCTGGTGTCGAGCGCGTCATGGGTTTCTGCGATGACAAGACCGTGCAGCGCTTCCTCGAAGGGGCGCCGAAATTCGAGAAGGTGATGGTCGACTCCGGCATCATCCTGATCAAATACTGGCTCGAAGTCAGTCCGGAAGAACAGACGCGACGGCTGACTGCCCGCATCCATGACGGCCGCAAGACCTGGAAGTTGACCCCGATGGATCTGAAATCCTATTCGCGTTGGTTCGACTATTCGCGTGCGCGCGACGACATGTTCAAGCACACCCACTCGGACTGGGCGCCGTGGATCGTTGCCGATTCAAATGACAAGCGGCGTGCACGGCTCAATATCATTCATGACCTGCTATCACGCGTGCCCTACAAGGATGTCGCCAAGCCGAAGGTTCGCTTGCCAAAGCGGCAGAGCGCCGGTAACTACAAGGAAGTGCCACATGATGTGGCGCGTGTTGAAGAGCGCTTCTGAGCGAAGGAACTTTCCCATGACGATTCGTCTGTCCCGTCTGGCCGCCATGTTGCTTTCTGGAGTGCTCGCCATTTCGGCGGGGGCTTTCGCGCAGGCGCCTTCCGCTGGTTCGGAGTCTGCTGCGTCCGTATCCGCGCAGCCTGGCAATTTCACCCAGGCTCAGATTGAGCAACTGCTGGCGCCGGTGGCGCTCTACCCGGATGCGCTGCTGGCACAGATCCTGATGGCGTCGACCTATCCGCTGGAGATCGTCGAGGCGGCGCGTTGGCGGAAATCCAATCCTGACCTGAAGGAAAAGGCCCTTGAGGATGCCTTGCAAAGTCAGGCCTGGGATCCAAGCGTGAAATCCCTGACCGCCTTTCCGCAGGTGTTGCAGATGATGAACGAGAAACTCTCCTGGACGCAGCAACTGGGAGATGCGTTCCTCTTCGATCAGCAACTGGTGATGATGCTGGTCCAGAAAATGCGCAAATCAGCCTATGACGAGGGCAACCTGCAAAGCAGCAAGGAACAGACCATTGTTGTCGAGAAGACGCCGGCCGATACGATCATCAAGATTGAGCCAGCCGACCCGCAGGTGGTCTATGTGCCAACCTATAACCCGACGGTGGTTTACGGAACCTGGCCCTATCCGGCCTATCCTCCGGCCTACTATTACCCACCGGGCTATACGGCTGGTGCAGCATTCTGGACCTTCACGGCCGGGGTGATCGTGGGTTCGGCGCTATGGGGTAACTGCAACTGGCATGGCAACGACATCTACATCAATCGTACCAACTACAACAACTTCAATCGCACCAACATCAAGGGCGATACGAACTGGAGCCACAACGTGGATCACCGTCGGGGTGTCGCCTACAAGGATCAGCGGGTTGCCCAGCAGTACAACCGGGGCGCCAGTACGCGCGATGTCAAGGCGCGCGAACAGTTTCGCGGCAAGGCCGAGGCCGGGCGTGCAGACATGGGGCAGCGCGTCGACAGCGGTAACCGCGCCAGCACGGCGGATCGGAGTGCCGGTGGTAGGCGGGATGGTGGTAGCCACGAAAGTGCGGGAAGCCGTGATGTTTCGCGCGGCGGAGGGGACTTTTCCGGAGGCCGACAGGCGAGCGCTTTCGGCGGTGCCGATCATGGTCGGCAGGCCAGCGATTTCAGCAGCCGTGGTCTGTCTAGCCGACAGGGCGCCAGTAGCGGTGGTCGTGCCGGCGCCAGTGCAGGAGGGCGCGCAGGTGGGCGTGCCGGTGGCGGTGGCGGGCGAGGTGGCCGGCGCTAGCCGGCGGCATGCACCGCCAGGCCACTCTCCTCATCCGAATCGCTTTGGGAGTAACTGTTATGTCCGTATCGAATTTTTCCTTGCGCCGGGCTGCCGGCAACACGCTGGCGGTATTTGTCATGGCCGCAGCCGTTCTGGCGCCGCCCGCCCTGGCAGCGGCACCAAAGCAGAAAACCTACGCTTCGGCTGAGGCCGCTTCGGCCGCGCTGCTTGAGGCTGCGCGTTCGGGCAAGAGCGCCACTTTCCAGGCGGTTTTCGGTCCCGTAGCGAAGCGCCTGGGATCGGGCGATCCCGTTCTTGCCAAGATCGAACGGGAGCGCTTCATTGCGGCTTACAACGAAAAGCACGCCGTGCGCAGGGAAGGTGACTCGCGAGCGACACTGGTGCTCGGCAACGATGAGTGGCCGTTCCCTGTGCCGCTGGTGAAAGTTGGCAAGCATTGGCGTTTTGATAGTGCGGCGGGTGAGGAGGAAATCATCAACCGCCGTGTCGGGCGCAATGAGCTGTATGCGATCCAGGTGTTGATGGCTTTGGTTGACGCCCAGCGTGACTATGCTTCAGTCGACCGTAACGGTGATGGTGTGCGCGAATATGCACCGAAGTTTGCCAGCAGCCCGGACAAGCACGATGGTTTGTATTGGCCAACCGCCGCCGGCGAGCCGGCAAGCCCCCTTGGCCCGCTGGTCGCCAGTGCGGTCGGCGAGGGCTATGTGCCCGTGGGCAATAAGCCGCAACCCTACTGGGGTTACTACTACCGCATCCTGGCGGAGCAGGGGGGGGCAGCCAAGGGCGGCGCCTATAGCTATATCGCTGACGACAGGATGATCGGGGGCTTTGCGGTTGTTGCTTTCCCCGCCGAATACGGTTTTTCCGGCGTCAAAAGCTTTATCGTGAACCACGAGGGCGTCGTGTTTGAAAAGGATCTTGGCCCGGAGAGCGCAAAACAGGTGCTTGGCATGACGCAGTTCAACCCGGATTCAGGATGGGTCGAAGCCCGGAGTCTTTCGCTGATGCACTGATTGGTGGTCTACTTTCTTGCGCAGGCCGACGTCGCGTGGCTCGGTGGCAAAAGGCGGATTTTTCTTCATGTCATAATTCGGTGCCTTGGGGCATAGCATAATCTCCCCTAATCGTTGATTGATCGGTTTTTTCATGAGATTCAAGTTTCAACTGGCTTGGATTGCGCTCGCCCTGAGCGTGTCGGGCTGTTCCACCATCTGGCCGGAGTACGAAAAGCCAGCCTTCGACTTGCCGGCAGCGTCGGCCAAGCCGGTTGCCATTGATCGGCAGTGGTGGCGCGCTTTCAACGATCCGCTGCTCAATGCGCTGGTCGATGAGGCTCTGGCAAACAATTGGGATATGGCCAAGGCAGCGGCCAATGTTGCCGAGGCAAGGGCCGCAGTGGATGCAGCACGCTCGCAGCTGTTGCCGCGTGTCGACGGCCTGGCCAAGGCGGGATCGACGAAGCGCCAGTTGACGCTGGGTTCGCAGGATATCGACAAGACCACCTCTACCGGCTCGATCGGTGCAGCGCTCAATTGGGAAATCGATCTGTGGGATCGCATCGGCCAGATGAACGATGCCGCGCTGGCCCGTTTCGCCGCCTCCGAGCATGCCAGAAATGCGACAAATCTTTCGATTTCCGGCCTGGTCACCGACACCTGGTTTCAACTGCGCGGGCTGGATGCCAAGCTGGCAATTACCCGCGATGCGGTGGCTAGCCTGAAGTACGCGACGAACCTTGAGTATCGTCGCTGGAAAGCCGAGGCGGGAACCGAGCTCGCCTACACGCAGAGTCTTGCCGAGTACTCCTCGACCATGGCGCGCCTGCCTGATCTTGAAGGGGCTATTGCCCAGACCGAGCTGGCGCTGAAACTGCTGGTCGGGCGCAGTCCGCGCGGGATGAACGATGCCGTGCCGCGTGGGGAAAGGGTGCTGCTGCCGGATACGCCTCGAGAGGTGGATTCGGTGGTGCTCCTTCGTCGCCCCGATGTGGCCTCGGCCGAGCTGCTGCTGGTCGCTGCGCACGCCGACGTCAATAGTGCGCGCGCCGAGTTCTATCCCCGCCTGACCCTTTCGCTTCTGGCCGGTTTTGTCACCTCGACCTCGAAGGCTATTTCCGGCATGCCGCTTTTCTGGGATGCCAGCGCCGGACTGACCGGGCCCATCTTCGACGGCGGCCTGGTGCAATCAAAGGTGGATAGTGCCGAGGCGCGGCGCCAGAAGGCACTGGCGCATTACCAGTACACGGTTTCGGCGGCCTTCCGCGATACCTATCAGTCGCTGGTTCTGATGGATACCAGCGACCGCGAAGTCAAATCGCGCGAGGATGAAGTGGCAACGCGCAGGCGGGCGATGGTGCTCGCCGAGAAAAGTTACGACGCCGGGCGCACCAGCAAATTCGAAGTGCTGACGGAAACGATCCGGGTGCTGAATTCGCAACTGTTTCTGGTTGACGCCATGTTTGGTCAATTCACTGCCCGTAGCCGGTACTACAAGGCGCTGGGGGGAGGTTTCTGATGCTGTTCCATGTGTATGACGAGCCAAAGCCGGAAGGCTATTACATCAACGAGCCTTTCGGCATCTACCGCACGATTCTCGATGCCGACTGGGCGATAGCGATCCTGCTGCCGATGTTGCTGGCGATTGTTGTCGGACTGCTGATGCTGGCCTGGCGCATTCACGAGATCCCCGCCCATAAGGCCGACAAGAAGAAAAGTCGTCAGGCGGAGCTGGTCAGTGCCCTGACCCTGCTCGGGCTGCTGGAGCACTGGGTGTGGGCGGTTGCCCTGTTTCTGGCCTTTGTCGATTGGGATGCAGCGGAGAACTGGCTGGTGCGCATCCTGCGTCGTTCCAGGCTGCCCGAGGATGAGACCGACGCCGAGATCAAGAAGAATGTGGCGGCCAAGGAGTCGCAGGCATGAAACTCACCCTTGTTCCCTATCTGCTGATCTGCTGGCTGCTGGTCAAGTACGGCATCGTCAAGAGAACTGCAGGCAATTTCGTCGCCATGGGGTTGGGGGCGGTGTTCATCCTCTTCATGTTGCTGACCTTTACCCGCTTCTATTCGTTCATCGACCTGACCGCGACGACCACGGTCAAGGCGCCGCACATCGTGCTCAATTCGCCGGCGGGCGGCGAGATCGAGAAGATCTATGTGACGCATAACCAGAAGGTGAAGGCCGGTGATCCGGTCTATCGCTTCAAGACCGATCGCTACGAAATCCAGATGGCAGCGAAGAAAGCCGAGAAGCAGCGCCTGCAGACGCAACTCAGCAAATTTGAAAATGACCTGAAGCGCCTGGGGAAACTGCGCGGTGAAGTGGTGCCGCAGGCGGAATACGACGCCAAGGTGGCCGAGGTCGAGACCCAGCGTGATCTGGTGATCAAGGCTGAGCAGGATATCGCTGATCTGCAATGGAAAGTGGACAAGGCGCTGGTCGTTGCACCGGTCGACGGGCAGGTTGCCGTGCAGTATTCGTCGGAAGGCCAGTATTTTGGTGAAATCCGCCCGGCGGCAATCCACATGTTCACCAACAAGAAATTCATCGAGCTGCGCATTCCGGATCAGGTATACGAATACCTCAAGCCGAAGGCTTTCTCCGAGTTTTATGTGGACGCCTATCCGGGCAAGATTTTCCGCGCACGGGTGCACAGCATTACCGAATCGACCGGCGAGGCGCAGGGCTCCCTGTTCGGCACGCCGCAGAGCGTGACCCAGCATGTGATGAAAAACAGCAACGAAGCCGGGCGGACGCTGATCCTCGAATTCGAGGAGCCTGAAGGGGTGCATATCCCGATTGGTGCCACTGGCAAGGCCTGGATTGCCGCCGAGAAGCCGGCCCACATTCTTGGTTTTCTCGATGTGGTTACCGGCATGTTGCTACGCTTTGCTGCGGCCGAGGCCTATCTGAAGGCCTTGTAAGCCAGAACGGCGCTAGCACCGCCTACTGAATATTTGAAACAAGGACATTCGTCGTGAACAATTTGTCGCAACAACTGGCGGGGTCGACCGATCTGCAGAAAAAAATCGGGGCGATGCTCAAAAAACGGCTCGATGGTGCGCGTGTGCGTTACAACACGCGCCTGCAGGAAGCCTTCGGTGAGCACCTGGCACCGCTTGCGCAATCGCCCGGCCGAATGGCGGCACTCGGGACTGGCAGTGTCGACTATCTGACTGACGTTGCCCAGCGCTCGATCATTTTCTGGGACACCCTGCGCCGCCGCGGCAACCAGTTCGTTGCGCACCAGAAGGCCGGCCTGCCGCCGGTGCTGCACTTCGACTATGAAACGATCCTCGACGCCCGCAACTTCGCGCAGCCGGTCAACTACGCGCTGTTGCGCATCGTGCCGCCGCCGGGAGTTAAGATCGATGCCAAGCGCCGTCCATATCTCGTCATCGATCCGCGCGCCGGTCACGGGCCGGGCATCGGTGGTTTCAAGGATGACTCTGAAATCGGCGTCGCACTGCGCGAAGGGCACCCGGTCTATTTCGTTACCTTCTTTCCTGAACCGATGCCGGGCCAGACCCTGCCCGACGTTTGCGCGGCCGAGACGGAGTTCGTGAAGAAGGTGCGTGCGTTGCATCCGGATAGCCCGAAGCCGGCCATTGTCGGTAACTGCCAGGGCGGTTGGGCGGCGATGATGCTGGCTGCCGCAGGCCCGGAGCTGACCGGCCCGATCGTCATCAACGGTGCTCCGATGTCCTACTGGGGGGGCGCCTGGGAAGAGGGCGACAACGATAATCCGATGCGCTATTCGGGCGGTCTGCTCGGTGGCACCTGGCTCTCATCCTTCATCTCCGATCTGTCGAACGGCGTTTTCGACGGCGCCTGGCTGGTGCATAACTTCGAGAACCAGAACCCGGCGAACACCTTCTGGAAAAAGTATTACCACGTCTTCGCCAATACCGAGACCGAGCCGCCACGCTTCCTCGAATTCGAGCGCTGGTGGGGTGGCTTCTTCCTGATGAATCGGGAAGAGATTGAGTGGATTACGCAGAATCTGTTCGTTGGCAATCGGCTGTGGACCGGCGGGGTGAAATCGAAATCCGGCAATTATTTCGACCTGCGCGCGATCCGTTCGCCAATCATTCTCTTCGCCTCGATGGGCGACAACATCACGCCGCCGGAACAGGCCTTCAACTGGGTCGCCGACGTGTACGGCTCGACCGAGGAGATCAAGGCCAACGGGCAAGTCATCGTCGGGCTGCTGCATCAGGATGTCGGCCACCTTGGTATCTTCGTTTCCGGTGCCGTAGCCAAGAAGGAGCATGCGCAGATCATCTCGGTGATGAAGTCGGTCGAGGCGCTGCCGCCAGGACTCTACGGCATGAAGATCGCGACGGTGACGAGCCGCAGTGGCGAAACTTCCTACGAAGTTGAGTTTGTCGAGAAGCGTCTTGAAGAGATTGTGGCGCAGCTCAACACCTTCCAGCGCAAGGATGAAAAACCGTTCGAGGTGGTCAGCGAGGTTTCGGCATTCAACCAGCATGCCTACGAGTTGTTCGTGCAGCCGTTCGTGCAACTGATGTCGAACGAATTCACAGCCAAGTTGGCGCGCGATTTTCACCCCATGCGTTCCCAGCGCTGGGCGCTGTCGGATATCAACCCGTGGCTGGGCTGGCTCGCGCCGGCGGCCGGCCTCGTGCAGTCCCAGCGCAAGGCACTGGACAAGGCGCATCCGTGGTGTCAGCTGGAAGCAATGGGGTCGGAGTTTATCGAGGCCTCGCTGGACTATTACCGCGACGTCAATAACGCCATGAGCGAGGCGGCATTTTTCGAAATCTACGGCAGTCTTTTTGTCCTGCGTCGTAATAGCAAGGAAGGCCAGGCTGCCGACCTGCCGGTCGTTGAACCGCGCGAGCTGCCGGTCGTGCAAGAGGCTCTGACCCGGTTGAGCGTTGGTGGTTTTGCCGAAGCGGCGGCACGTATCGGTTTTCTGTTGCAACGCAACGGTGAGCCGATGCCGCTTTCGCGTCTTGAAATACGCGCTGAGTTGGCCCGTGCCTACAAGGATCTGCTGCCGGATATCCGTCTCGATGAGCTGCGCCGCATCCGTGGCCAACAGGAAATCATCGTTCGCTTTGAGCCAGAGAAAGCCGTTGCTACCTTGCCGAAGCTGCTTGCCGATCCGCAGGATCGTCAGCGCATGGTATCGCTTCTGGACGCCGTGCTCTCGGATAAACGCCTGTATGCACTCGATCTGACCCGCGAACAAAAGCTTGCGCTGGAGCGCGTTGCCGGGGTGCTTGACTACAAAGCTCCCGCCTTGCCTTCCCCGGTCAAGATTGCAGCCAAGGCCCCCGCCAAAGTGCCGGCCAAGAAAGTGGCTGCAGCTGCAGCTGTGACTGTGCCTCCGAAGAAGCCGGCGGCTGCAGCCAAACCTGCAGCGAAGCGTGCCCCGGCCTCTGCAAAAAAATCGACAGAGAAGCCCGCTGCGCGCAAACGTTAACCTTTGGAAAAAATCATGACCAAGGAAAAAAAACTCCGTCGCCCCATTCTCGGAGGCAAGAAGGCGCTGATCGTCGGTATCGCCAACGAGGATTCGATTGCCTATGGTTGTGCCCGCGCATTTCATGAGCTGGGCGCCGAAGTGGCGATCACCTATCTCAACGAGAAGGCCAGGCCGCATGTCGAACCGCTGGCCAAGGCTTTGGATGCGAAAATTTTTGCGCCGCTCGATGTCTCCAAGCCCGGTGAGCTCGAAGCCTTGTTCGCGCAGATAAAGGCCGAGTGGGGCGGGCTTGATATCGTTGTGCACTCGATTGCCTCGGCCAAGAAGGAAGACATCAAGGGCAAGCTGGTGGACTGTTCAGCCGATGGTTTTGCCATGGCCATGGATATCTCGGTGCATTCCTTCATCCGCATGGCCAGGCTGGCGGCGCCGTTGATGAAGAACGGCGGCACCCTGTTCGCCATGAGCTACCACGGTGCGCGCAAGGTGGTGCCCAGCTACAACGTGATGGGGCCGGTCAAGGCCGCGCTTGAAGCCACCTGCCGTTATCTCGCTTTCGAACTCGGCAAGAAGAAAATCCGCGTGCACGCCATCTCGCCGGGGCCTTTGAAGACTCGTGCCGCTTCCGGCCTGAAAGATTTTGACCTGCTGCTCAACGCAGCCGTCGAGCGTTCCCCGGTCGGCCAGTTGGTCGATATCATGGATGTCGGATTCGCCTGTGCCTATCTGGCAACGCCGTATGCTCGCCGGATGACAGGGGAAACCCTGTACGTCGATGGTGGCGTCAACATCATGGCTTGACCCAGAATTACCCCCTATACCCTGATCGGAGATGCTGATGACTGATACGACAAACGATGCTGGTGTGATCCAGGTGCTTCTGGACCGCTTCTCCAACCAGCGCTTGCCGCGTGCATTGGAACTCAAGACAAAGGTTGATGGCGGCCAACGGCTGGAGCAGTTTGAAGTCGATTATCTGGCCGATGTGCTCCACGATATCCACGCCATCAAGGGGCTGGTCGATCGCCACCCGGAGTACGAGTCGCTGGTGATCAAGGGGATGCAGCTTTATACCGAGATCACCGCCAGGGCGCTGGCCAACGAGAAGCAGGGCTGATTCGCTTTACTCGATACGAAAGACGTCATGGCTTCTGAGGGGCACGCTTCCCACGAGTTGATTGCCTGTCACGAATGTGATTTCGTGCAGCGTCATATTGAAGTTGCTCCGGGGACCGCGGCGCGTTGCTATCGCTGCAACGGCTTTCTCTACCGGCACCCCGATAAATCGCTCGATCACGTGGCGGCCTGGAGCTTTACCGGGCTCATCCTGCTGGTACTGGCGAACGTGTTTCCGGTACTGGATCTCGCCGTTGCCGGCCACGAAACGAATACGACACTGGTTTCCGGCGCCGTGGCGCTTTATCGACAGGGGCAGATCGCTGTCGCCCTGCTGGTCGTGGGGGTGCTCATCGTTGCGCCGGCCCTGCTCTTCCTGCTGCAGATCTATCTGCTTTTCCCGTTGCGCCACAATCGCCTGGTGCCGAATTTTGTGCCGCTGATGCGCCTGCTCTCGAAGCTGAACCACTGGATGATGTTCGATGTTTTCATGCTGGCGTTGATTGTTGCTGTCGTGAAGCTTTCCAGCCTGGCCAGCGTTGCGCCCGGTGCCGGACTCTGGGCTTTCCTGGCCCTGATGTTTGCCTCGATCTGTTCGGTGGCTTCCTACGATACGCACAGTGTCTGGGATCAGTATTCGCGCTTGATGGCGCAGCGGCAGCCCACCGCGGCATCATCGGAGGCCGGTTGATGTCCAGGGCGCAGGCGATGGGGGAAACGGCACTGGCGCAGTATTCCGCCACGTGCAGTACCTGCGGGCAACTTTGTCATTGCCCGCCGGGCGCGGAGGCTTCTCTTTGCCCGCGCTGTGGCGATGAGGTGCGGCCACGCAAGGCCGACAGCCTGAACCGTACCTGGGCCCTGCTGATTGCCGGCTACGTGCTGTTCATTCCGGCCAACCTGCTACCGATCACCATCACCACCTCACTATTCGGCACGCAGCCGGATACGATCATGAGCGGGGTAGCCTATTTCTGGCATGAAGGGGCCTACGATCTGGCGATCATCATCTTTACTGCCAGTATCTTCGTGCCGCTTCTGAAACTGGTTGCGCTGACCTTCCTGACCTGGTCCGCCCAGCGGCGGATGACATGGGAGCCACAGCAGCGAACGCACCTCTATCGCATGGTCGAGTTTGTCGGCAAATGGTCGATGCTGGATATTTTCGTGGTCGCCATGCTGGCGCGCCTGGTGCAGTTTTCGTCGCTGGCCGCCATCGAGGCTGGGCCAGGGGCGCTGGCGTTTGCGGCGGTGGTGGTGGTGACCATGTTTGCGGCAATGTCATTCGATCCGAGATTGCTCTGGGATCCGCTGGAAAAAAACACTCATTCTGGAGAAAAACGTGACTGAACCTTCCTCGGCGAATTTGAACAGTTCGGGCGACTATCCAAGTGCGGTGGCGGTGCCGAAGAAGCGCGGACTGTCGCTGATCTGGCTGGTGCCGATCATTGCCATTCTCGCCGGTGGCGCGCTTGCCGTTCGCACGGTGCTGGAAAAGGGCCCGGAAATCGAGATTGCTTTCAAGACGGCTGAAGGGCTCGAGCCGGGAAAAACCAAGGTCAAGTTCAAGAACGTCGATATCGGCGTGGTCGATAGCGTTACCCTGGCGGAGGACCTTGAAACGATCAAGGTCGGCATTCGCATGAGCAAGTCGGTATCGCCGCTATTGGTCGAGGACACACGGTTCTGGGTGGAGCGTCCGCGCATCCAGGGAACCAATGTTTCCGGGCTGAGCACCTTGCTCTCCGGTGCTTACATCGGGATGGATATCGGCAAGTCGAAGAAACATCAACTTCGTTTCAAGGGGCTCGACGATGCGCCGTTGGTGACTTTCTCCGAGCCGGGGCGAACATTCAAGCTGCGTGCCAGCGAACTGGGCTCGCTTGACGCCGGCACCGGAATTTACTACCGACGCGTTCTGGTCGGCCAGGTTGTGCGCTACGAGATGGACAAGGAGGGACGTGGTGTCGATTTCGAGATATTCGTCAAAGCGCCGTACGATCGTTTCATCAACGCGGAAACCCGCTTCTGGGAGGCCAGTGGGTTTGATGTCGAACTTAACGCCAGTGGCTTTCGCATAGCTTCCCAGTCGCTCAATGCGCTGCTTTCGGGCGGGATTGCCTTTGAAACACGAGGCAATCCAAAAAATGCGGCTCAGGCAGATGCGAATGCAAGCTTCCGACTGTTCTCCAGAAAAGTTGATGCAATGGCCATGGACGACGATGAGGCGACCTCGCTGCGCCTCTTCTTCGACGAATCCGTACGTGGGCTGGTGGTCGGGGCAACGGTCGATTTTCGTGGCGTCGAGGTGGGGCGTGTCAGTGAAATCGGCGGGCTCATCGATCCGAAATCGGGCAATGTGAAGATGGTTGTCGATGTCGATATTTACCCGAACCGCCTGCGCAAGATCAACGTCAAGAAAGGCTTCATCAGCGTCAAGGATGGGCTGGATGTTCTGGTTGCAGGCGGCCTGCGCGGGCAATTGCGTACTGGCAATCTGCTCTCCGGCCAGCTATTCGTTGCGCTGGAGTTCTTCAAGAAGGCACCCAAGGCGGCCATGGATTGGAAGGCGGATCCCCCGGTCATGCCGAGCATTCCTGGGTCGATGGCCCGATTTGAAGAACAGGCTGCTGAAATTCTGCAGAGTACGGCAGAGTTGATGCACAAGCTTAAGGCGTTGCCGCTTGATGAACTGTCGCGGGACGCACAGTCAGCGATGAAGTCGCTCGACAAGACACTGGCCAATGTTGACCGGCAGATGTCCGACGATTCCCTGCTCCAGCACGAGTTGCGTGATGGCATCAGGGAAGTGGCAAGAGCGGCGGCCGAGTTGCGTACCCTGCTTGAGTATCAGTCGCGCTATCCGGAGTCCCTGCTTAAGGGCAAGTCGAAGGAGGAATGATTCATGAAAACTGGAATTCTGGCACTTGCCCTGACCCTGTCGGCCGCTCTTCTGACTGCCTGCGGAACCTCGCCGACGACGAAACTTTATCGGCTGAGCGCCGATGCCAATGAGAGTCATCGTCTTGCGACTGATCGGCGGCGCATTGAGGTGGTCGCTGTGCGTATCCCGACGCTCTGGGATCGGCCACAGATTGTGCTGTCAAAGTCGACCAACGAGGTGACGCTGAGCGAGTTTCATCGCTGGGCAGATCCGCTGAAGTCCGAGATGCCGCGTATTGTGGTCCGCAACCTTTCCCGCCTGCTCGACAATCCAACGATCTGGTTGCGTGAGGATTTGTCCGGAACCAATCCGGAGCTACGCGTCGCGGTGGCGATTCATCGCCTGGATGCCGTGGCAGGTGAGCGCCTTCGCCTGGAGGCGACATGGGTGATTCGCGCGACCGATGGCGGTGCTTCCCGCGTTGGCAGTGCCAATGTCGATGAACCTCTGGCCGACGTCAGTCACGACGCTATTGTCGCCGCGACGAGCAGGGTGTTGCTGGCCCTGAGCCGTGATATCGCCAAGGACCTGCAGGCGCCGCTGACGCGCTAGGCAGCGGGTTCGTCGTCGCCGGTGAGGTGGGGCTGCTTTAGCATCTCGCGCAGGATGTTGCCGGCGGCGTAAATCATGATGCCGATGCCGACCAGCAGCATCACGGCAGCTTCGCCGCCGGTGGCCGGGAAGGATTGGAAGATCTTGCCTGGCCCGTAGATGAAATGGACTGCGCCGACCGACAGCAGCAGCATGCCGATGACGTCGACCAGACCCCAGAGAAAGATGCGCAGCGTCAGCTGCGGCTTGATGCTTTTTTTCTTGGTCAGCCCCATGGCTTACTTGACCCGCATTCCCGGCTGGGCGCCGCTGTCCGGCGACAGGATGTAAAGGCCGCCGTTCTTGTCTTCGCCGCCTGAAGCGGCGAGCACCATACCTTCGCTCATGCCGAACTTCATCTTGCGCGGCGCCAGGTTGGCGACCATCACGGTGAGGCGGCCGACCAGTGCTGCCGGGTCGTAGGCCGACTTGATGCCGGCGAAGACTTGGCGCGGTCGCATTTGGCCATTTTCTGTCTCGCCGATGTCGAGCGACAGACGGATCAGCTTGTCGGCCCCTTCGACATGGCCGGCATCAACGATCTTTGCGATACGCAGGTCGACCTTCATGAAGTCGTCGATGCTGATGTGTGGGCCTGTGTCTTTTCCGGCTTCAGCTTGTGCAACGGCAACGGTCACGGCTTTCTCCTGTTTTTCGGCGTGTTTCTGTGGCGCCGGCTCTGTTGGAGCGAGCGATTCCTTGTTGGCCTCAACCAGTGCGACGATCTGCTTCGGGTCGATGCGTGTCATCAGGTGGCTGTAGGCGTTGATGGCATGGCCGGCCGGCAGCGCGGTGGCGGCGTCGGTCCAGGTCAGCGGCTGGATGCCGAGGAAGGCCTCGACCGCCTCGGCCACTTTCGGCAGCGCCGGCTTGAGGTACAACGTCAGCAGGCGGAAGGCCTCGATCGCTTCCGAGCAGGCGGCGTGCAGTTCGGCTTCCTTGCCTTCCTGCTTGGCCAGTTCCCACGGTTTGCGGTCGTTCACCACCACGTTGGCGGCGTCGGCCAGCGCCATCACTTCGCGCAGCGCGCGGCCGAAATCGCGGTCTTCATAGGCGGCTGCAATGTTCTCTGCGGCATCGCGCAGCGGCTTCAGCCAGGCGGCGTCGGTGCTGGCCAGCTTGCCGTCGAATTTCTTGCTGATGAAGCCGGCGCAGCGGCTGGCGATGTTCACGTACTTGCCGACCAGGTCCGAATTGACGCGGGCAACGAAGTCTTCGAGGTTCAGGTCGATGTCTTCCATCGTGCCGTTGAGCTTGGCCGCGTAGTAGTAGCGCAGCCATTCCGGGTTGAGCCCGGTCTTCAGGTAGCTCTCGGCGGTGATGAAAGTGCCGCGCGACTTCGACATCTTCGCACCATCGACAGTCAGGAAGCCGTGCGCGAAGATCTTGGTCGGCGTGCGGTAGCCGGCGTGCTCCAGCTCGGCCGGCCAGAACAGCGCGTGGAAGTAGAGGATGTCCTTGCCGATGAAGTGGTACAGCTCCGTCTCCGAGCCGGCCTTCCACCAGTCGTCGAAATTCAGCCCCTGCTTGCCGCAGAAGTTCCTGAACGAGCCCATGTAACCGATCGGCGCGTCCATCCAGACGTAGAAATACTTTCCGGGTGCGCCGGGAATCTCGAAGCCGAAATAGGGCGAGTCGCGCGAGATGTCCCAGTCGGTCAGCTTGTTCTCGCCTTCCGAATTTTCGTCGAATCCGAGCCATTCCTGCATCTTGTTCGAAGCTTCCGACTGCAGGCGGCCGCCCTCGCGCGTCCAGCGACGCAGGAAAGCCTGGCACTTCGGGTCGGAGAGGCGGAAGAAGTAGTGGTCGGAATTCTTCAGTACCGGCTGCGCACCGGACACGGCCGAATACGGGTTCTTCAGGTCGTTCGGCGTGTAGGCCGCGCCGCACACTTCGCAGTTGTCGCCGTACTGGTCCTTGGCCGCGCACTTCGGGCACTCGCCCTTGATGAAGCGGTCCGGCAGGAACATCTGCTTCACCGGGTCGTAATACTGCTCGATGGTGCGCACTTCGATCAGCCCGGCCGCCTTCAACTTGCCGTAGATGTCCTCGGCGCAGGCGCGGGTCTCGGGCGAGTGCGTGGTGTAGTAGTTGTCGAAACCGACGTTGAAGCCGGCGAAATCGCGCGAATGCTCGCCATGCACACGCTCGATCAGCGCCTCCGGGGTGATCCCTTCCTTCTCGGCACGCAGCATGATCGGCGTGCCATGCGTGTCGTCGGCACAGACGTACCAGCACTCGTTGCCACGCATCTTCTGGAAGCGCACCCAGATATCGGTCTGGATGTACTCGACGAGATGGCCGAGGTGGATGGCGCCGTTGGCGTAGGGCAGGGCGGAGGTGACGAGGATCTTGCGGGACATGGGGGAACCAGCGATTCGGGGAAAGGCGTGATTCTAACAAAGGCGGCTGTGCCACCTGGCGAAATCAGTTAAAATCGGCCTATACCGTACAAAATTACTCAAGTATTTTCAGGAGCGAGAGAAATGGCAGTGACTGTCGAGGCCGTCAAGGCCGCCCTGCAAGGGCTGGTTGATCCGAATACGCAGAAGGATTTCGTCAGCAGCAAGTCGGCGAAGAACATCAAGGTCGATGGCGATGATGTGTCATTCGACATCGAGCTGAGCTATCCGGCGAAGTCGCAGATTGACATCATTCGCAAGCAGGTAATCAGCGCTGCCAAAGCGATTCCGGGGGTTGGCAATGTGAGTGCCAACGTGCACGTGAAGATCGTTTCGCACGCAGTGCAGCGTGGCTTGAAGCCGCTGCCAGGGGTAAAGAACATCATTGCCGTGGCCTCGGGCAAGGGTGGCGTTGGCAAGAGCACGACGGCAGTGAACCTGGCGCTGGCGCTGGCGCAGGAAGGTGCTACCGTCGGCATGCTCGACGCCGACATCTATGGCCCTTCGCAGCCGCAGATGCTGGGCCTGGCTGGTCAGCAGCCGGAGTCTACGGATGGCAAGTCGATGGAGCCGCTGCAGGCGCACGGTATCCAGGCGATGTCGATCGGTTTCATGATCGACGTTGAAACACCGATGGTCTGGCGCGGCCCGATGGTAACGCAGGCCCTCGAGCAGATGCTCAACGATACCAACTGGAAGGACGTCGACTACCTGATCGTCGATATGCCGCCGGGGACCGGCGACACGCAGCTGACGCTGGCGCAGAAGGTGCCGGTGACTGGTGCTGTGGTCGTGACGACGCCGCAGGATATCGCGCTGATCGATGCACGCAAGGGCCTCAAGATGTTCGAGAAAGTTGGCGTTCCCATTCTTGGTATCGTCGAGAACATGAGCATCCATATCTGCTCGAACTGTGGCCACGCGGAGCATATTTTCGGCACCGGCGGCGGTGCGGCGATGTGCAATGACTACAACGTGGAGTTCCTCGGCGCTTTGCCGCTGGAGCTGGCGATCCGTGAAATGGCTGACTCCGGCAAGCCGACCGTGGTTGGTGCGCCGGATTCGAAGGCGGCGGACATCTACCGCACCATTGCCCGTCGTGTGGCGGTGAAGGTCGGCGAGACAGCCAAGGATATGTCCTCGAAATTTCCCTCGATCGTCGTACAAAACACCTGATTAATCAAATAGTTCTCTGATGGCTGCCGGACGCCGTACAATACGCCGCTTCTTATTACGGTGTCCGGAATTGGCCCATGTCCATCAAGTCTGACAAGTGGATCCGCCGCATGGCGGAACAGCACGGCATGATCGAGCCGTTTTCGCCGCAGCTCGTGCGCGAGGCGAACGGCGAAAAGATCGTTTCCTACGGCACGTCGAGCTATGGCTACGACATTCGCTGCGCCGACGAATTCAAGGTGTTCACCAACATCAATTCGACCATTGTCGATCCGAAGAACTTCGATCCGAATTCCTTCGTCGAAGTCTCCGGCAAGGGTTACTGCGTGATCCCGCCGAACTCGTTCGCGCTGGCCCGCACGATGGAATACTTCCGCATCCCGCGTAGTGTGCTGACCGTGTGCCTTGGCAAGAGCACCTATGCCCGCTGCGGCATCATCGTGAACGTGACGCCGTTCGAGCCGGAGTGGGAAGGCTTCGTGACGCTGGAGTTCTCGAACACGACACCGTTGCCGGCGAAGATCTATGCCGGCGAAGGCTGTGCGCAGGTGCTGTTCTTCGAGTCCGACGAAGTCTGCGAAACTTCGTACAAGGATCGTGGCGGCAAATACCAGGGGCAGGTTGGTGTAACCCTGCCCAAAATCTGACGCCTTCGCGCAACATTTTAAATTTATCCTGTGACCCGCTACGGCGGGTCGCCGTCTTTCAGGATGTACCCCCAGGGAACGGTGATGCCGTTTCCGCCCCCGAGGGGGAAAACTCGGGGCGGCCCAGCGTTCTCTATTAAGGATCTGCCATGCGCTTTCATTTCCCGGTCATCATCATCGACGAAGACTTTCGCTCGGAAAACGCCTCCGGTCTCGGTATTCGTGCGCTGGCCGAAGCAATCGAGAAGGAAGGCATGGAGGTGCTGGGTGTTACCAGCTACGGCGACCTCTCTTCGTTCGCGCAGCAGCAGTCGCGCGCTTCGGTGTTCATCCTGTCGGTGGACGACGAGGAGCTGGCGACCAAGGGTGAGGAAACCATCGCCGAATTGCGCGCCTTCGTCCAGGAAATCCGTTACAAGAACGCCGAGATCCCGATCTTCCTGCACGGCGAGACGCGCACCTCGCGCCACATCCCGAACGACATCCTGCGCGAACTGCACGGCTTCATCCACATGTTCGAGGACACGCCGGAATTCATCGCCCGCAATATCGTGCGCGAAGCCAAGTCCTATCTGGATTCGCTACCGCCCCCGTTTTTTCGCGCGCTGGTACATTACGCCGCCGATGGCTCCTACTCCTGGCACTGCCCCGGTCACTCGGGTGGCGTTGCCTTCCTGAAAAGCCCGGTCGGCCAGATGTTCCACCAGTTCTTCGGTGAGAACATGCTGCGCGCCGACGTCTGCAATGCGGTCGAGGAACTCGGTCAGCTGTTGGACCATACCGGCCCGGTGGCGGCCTCTGAGCGCAATGCGGCGCGCATCTTCAACTGCGACCACCTCTACTTCGTCACCAACGGCACCTCGACGTCGAACAAGATTGTCTGGCACTCGACGGTGGCTCCGGGCGATATCGTTGTCGTCGATCGCAACTGTCACAAGTCGGTGCTGCACTCGATCATCATGACCGGTGCTATTCCGGTGTTCCTGATGCCGACGCGCAACAACTTCGGCATCATCGGCCCGATCCCGAAGTCGGAATTTTCGTGGGAGAGCATCCAGAAGAAGATCGCCGCCAACCCCTTTGCCAGCGACAAGAGTGCCAAGCCACGCGTGCTGACAATTACCCAGTCGACCTACGACGGCATTCTCTACAACGTCGAGGAAATCAAGGAACTGCTCGACGGCAAGATCGACACACTGCATTTCGACGAAGCCTGGCTGCCGCACGCCGCTTTCCACGATTTTTATGGCGACTACCATGCCATTGGCGCCGATCGCCCGCGCTGCAAGGAGTCGATGATTTTTTCGACGCAATCGACACACAAGCTGCTGGCCGGACTATCGCAGGCCTCACAGATCCTGGTGCAGGATTCCGACGACCGCAAGCTGGATCGTGACGTGTTCAACGAGGCCTATCTGATGCACACCTCGACGTCGCCACAGTATTCGATCATCGCCTCCTGCGACGTCGCGGCGGCGATGATGGAAGCGCCGGGTGGTACCGCTCTGGTAGAGGAATCGATCAAGGAAGCGCTCGATTTTCGCCGCGCCATGCGTAAGGTGGACGAGGAGTGGGGCGCCGACTGGTGGTTCAAGGTCTGGGGGCCGGACGATCTTTCCGAGGAAGGGATTGAGGAACGTGCCGCCTGGATGCTGAAGCCGGGTGAGCGCTGGCACGGCTTCGGTCAACTTGCTGACGGGTTCAATATGCTCGACCCGATCAAGGCGACGATCATCACGCCGGGGCTGGATGTCGACGGTGACTTCGCCGACAGCGGCATTCCGGCGGCGATTGTTACCAAATACCTTGCCGAACATGGCGTCATCGTCGAGAAATGCGGCCTCTATTCGTTCTTCATCATGTTCACTATTGGTATCACCAAGGGGCGCTGGAACACGATGGTTACCGAGCTGCAACAGTTCAAGGACGATTACGACAAGAACCACCCGTTGTGGAAGGTGTTGCCAGAGTTTTGCCAGAAACACCCGCGCTACGAGCGCGTCGGCCTGCGCGACCTGTGCCAGCAGATCCACGACGTCTATAAGGCCAACGACGTTGCCCGCCTGACCACCGAGATGTATCTCTCGGACATGGTGCCGGCCATGCGTCCGGCCGACGCTTTCGCCAAGATGGCGCACCGCGAGATCGAGCGCGTGGCTATCGACAGCCTCGAAGGCCGGATTACCAGCGTGCTGCTGACGCCTTATCCGCCCGGTATTCCGCTGCTCATACCGGGGGAGCGGTTTAACCTGAAAATCGTGAACTACCTGCGCTTCGCCCGTGATTTCAACGCCCGTTTCCCGGGGTTCGAAACCGATATCCACGGGTTGGTGAAGGGCGAGGACGGTCGCTACTATGTCGATTGCGTCAAATAAGTCCGTGTTGCTTGCGCCAGGCACATGTTAGGTGCATGATTCGACAATGATTTTTCGCTTGTTGCTGCCGTTGCTGTTGCTTGTGTCTGTTGGTGAGGTTGCAGCAGAAGCTGCAACCATCGTTTTTGCCACTGGCGATGCCCGTATTGTTGCTGCTGACGGCGTGTCACGCCCGGCCGCGCGAGGTGCGGCTGTTGAAGCCGGCGAAACGGTCGATACCGGTGATGGCAAGGCGCAAATGAAGTTTCGCGATGGCGCTTCGATCGCGTTGCAGGCGGGCACACAGTTTCGTGTCGAGCAGTTTCGCTTTTCCGGGCAGGACGGCCGGGCTGCTGCAGAAGACGCCGTCGTCATGCGCTTCCTGAAAGGGGCGCTGCGCGCAGTGAGCGGTCTGATAGGCAAAGAAAAACGCGAGCAGTACCGTATGGACACAGCGGTTGGAACCATCGGCATTCGGGGTACGGAGTATGGAGCGACGATGGGCGATGGTGGGCTTTCCGTAACAACCTATGCAGGTTTGGTGGAGGTTTGCAACTCGGCAGGCTGCGCGCAGGCCGGGCCCGGGCAGACGCTGAATGTGATGGGCAGTAATGTGCGGCCAGGTCTGCGGGCGGGTGGTACGCCGGCACTGACGCCTGGGGCAGCGTTACCGCAGTTGCCAGCGCCGCAGCAGACGGCGCCGGTATTGCAACAGCAGCCTGCGACGCCACCGCCAGCGAATACCATGACGCATGGGCCTTATTATTAGGAACTATAGAGTTGTATCGGAGGGGATAGTGCGAACCAAAAGAATCAAAAGAATCGGGGTAGCTGTCGCTGTTGCGCTGGCATTTCACTCGGCGGTAGTGTTTGCCGACGAACTGACGGATACGGCGAAGGGGCTGCTTGCCAACGGCAAGGCTGCGGAGGCCTACCAGCTCCTGGAACCGGCTGAGTCGGACCGCGCCGGCGACCGTGAATATGATTTCCTTCTCGGTCTTGCCGCACTCGAAGCAGGCCAGAATACCCGTGCTGTCTTTGCCCTCGAACGCGTGCTGGCCATGGATCCGAACAACACTCGTGCCCGCGCCGAGATTGCCCGTGCCTATCTCGCGCTTGGTGAAACGCAGACAGCGGCACAGGAGTTTGAGACGGTGAAGAAGCAGGGAGTGCCTGCCGATGTCTCGATGACGATTGACCGCTATATCGCTGCCGCTCGTCGTATTGAAGACCAGAACGCTACATCGCTGACTGGCTATGTCGAGGCAACGATTGGTTATGACACCAATGTCAACGTAGGGCCAAACAAGAACTCTGTCGCCATTCCCGGTTTCGGTAACCTGCCGTTCGAGCTGAGTGCCGACAGCAAGGCGAATACCGATACGTTTGCTTCGCTTGGTGGCGGTTTCAATCTGCGCACTCCTGTGGGGGATGGATTCTCCCTGCTGCTCGGAATGTCAGGCTCGCAACGTAACAATTTCAGCCGCCAGCAATTCGACATGCAGAATGGCGACGCCAATATCGGAGTGACGACAACGCGTGACAAGGATGTCTATACGCTCATGGCACAAACTGGCGTTGTCAGCGTGGACGGTATCCGCTTTCGCAACCACACAGGACTGACCGGCCAGTGGCAGCGCAATCTTGACGCACGCAACCAGGTCGGGGCTTTTGTTCAATACTCGGACCTGCACTACGCCAACGAGGAAGTTCGTGATGCCGATCGTTGGGTTGAGGGCGTCAGTTATGCCCACTTGTATCGTGAGGGCATCATGGCTTTTGCCAGTACCTATTTCGTCCAGGAGCGCCCGCAGGAAAATCATGTCGGCTGGCTTGGCTTCGAAGGATTCGGCCTGCGCGTCGGTGGACGCATGAACTACGACGCGCAGACCGTGTTGTTTGGTGGTGCAAACTGGGAGTACCGCGACTACAACAAGGATGACCCGTCTTTCCTTACCAAGCGTCGGGACAATCAGTATGGGCTGCTGTTCGGCGCCACGCGTTATTTCACCAAGGAGTGGAGCGTTACTCCCCAGTTGTCGATCACACTCAACGACTCCAATGTCGCGCTTAACGAATATCACCGTGAGTTGTTCTCGGTGACGGTTCGTCGCGATTTTTGATCTAGAGGAACGGAATCATGCCTAACCATTCCATTTTTCGTCTGAAGAACCATGCACTGCTGATGGCACTAGCGTCAGCTTACCCAGTGGTTTCCTTCGCAGCGGGGCCTGCACAGATCGATTTTTCGGCGGGTAGCGTGACCGCCGTAAGCAGCACTGGAGCTCAGCGCCCCCTGACCAAAGGGGCTGAGGTGAGTAATGGCGACACCATCCGAACCGGTGACGGAGGTCGTGCTCAGGTTCGATTCAGTGATGGGGCCTTGGTGTCGCTGCAGCCGGCGACCGAATTCCGAATCGACAATTACCAGTTCGCCAACAAACCCGATGGGCAGGAAAAAGGGTTTTTCAGCCTGCTTAAGGGGGGAATGCGCACGATCACTGGCTTGATCGGTCGCCGTAATCGCGATAATTACAAGGTGACCACCAGTGTTGCAACCATCGGCATTCGAGGTACGGAGTACACCGCTGGCCTGAATCCGTCGAATGGTCAACTGGTCGTCAATACGGGTGAAGGCTTGGTCGAGGTCTGCAATAGCGCGGGGTGCATCCTGCTGGCTTCGGGCGACTCAGGAATTGTCGCAGGAAGTTCGGCAGCACCGAAGCGCACCGATTCCCGCCCACAGTTACCACCGGCGCAGCCGACGCTATCGACCTTGCCGGTGTTTTCGACGAGCGATTCCCGTCAGGACAACGGTCTGATTACCCCCGTATCTGCACCGCTGGCTTCCGGTAGCGGAAATTATGTCGCTTATGCCGGCATGAAGGGGGGCTCTGCAACCTACGGACTGGAAACCTCGAACACCAATGCGGTGTTTGATTCAGCCTCGGTCCTGACGAGTTTTACCGACTCGTTTGGCGCCCCCTACACAGCTGGCGCGATTGCTGGCGGGTTCACCATGGATGGGGTGATCGGCTGGGGACGTTGGACGTCCGGTAGCTACAACTCATCGACGCCTCTTGCAGATTTTCATTACGTTGCCGGGACGCCAACACCGGCCGGAGACATTACGGCTCTGGCAGGGGTGACAGCCACTTATGCCTTGGCCGGATTTTCGACACCGACGACGAGTACGGGGCTCACGGGCGGGGCGCCAAGTGCGGTATTCACGGCAACTTTTGGGGGGAGCGGCTCCTTGTCACTGAATCTGACCGTGCCTGTGTCCGGCGTCAATTACTCGAATACATTTTCAGGGTCGCCTTCCGGTGCCTCGATCAATCTGTCTTCCGCGTGTGGTAGCGCTACCGGCTTCTTTGCCGGTGCCAATGCGTCGCACGCCGGCATGACCTACAAGTTTGATTCGGGCTCCATGGATATCATGGGGGCGCTGGCCTTCAAGAAGCAGTAAGCCAGTTCAGGTAACTTTCCAATCGCACACCACCGGATTCGCGTTCGGCGGTACTACGTGCGGCTAATGCCATTGCTGCGCACTCCTGCGGGCTTTTTTCTAGCCGCAGGACGAGTTCATAAGCCTCTTCCTGACTGGCGAAGACATAGCCGTTCTTTCCCTGTTCCATCCAGTCCGTATAGCCACCGCTTTCATGCGCAATGATCGGTAGTCCGCAAGCTAGCGCTTCCATGACAACCCGCCCTGAAGGTTCGGCCCATGAAGGGTGCGTACGGTAGAAGAAACAATCGAGGCCGGACAGGAATATTTCCGGGGCGATGCTCCCGGCCGGGTGGGTGCTGATCTCTGGGATGTCTCCAAGCCAGCTATTCAGGCAGGTGCCGCCGAGCAGATGGGTGTGGATGCCCGACCAGGCCAGCATCCGGTAAAGCGACGGATCGTCGGGGTGGTGTTTTTCCAGCGTATCGCGCGAGTGCCGGCCGAGCGTGAAACTGGCGTTCCTGTGGTCCGAGCGATCCGGCGGGCGAAAGCGCTGCAGGTCCATCGGCTCCGGGCAGAGGATTCCCGGGAGGGCCAGTGTTTTTTGCAGCCGGCTGGAGACGAAAGCCAGTTCTGCTGACGGCAGGGTCGGTCTTTCCAGCAGCGTCAGCATGGCAAATACCTGTGCTGGAAATGAAAGCACGCAGATCACGATAAGCCGCTTGGGTTTGGCATAATCAAGCCATTTTCCGGGCGTGAAGTGGGTGCCGAGCAGGATGAGCGTGCCGCCGTGCGGCATGCGCCCGCCGAATGGGCTGATCACCGTCGCGCCGTACTTGGCTGCGCCCGCTGTCGGCGCGTCGGCCCATATGCGCACTTGCTGGTTTCTTGCAGCCAGCAGTCCGGCCAGGGTTGCGGCATGGGTTTCGCAGCCGCCGATTCCGGAGAAATGCGTAACGATATGGATCGGGGGATTCATCGATATGGCCAGTCTGGACGGGGCGCATCGTGGGCACTATGCGCACGATATACGTAGTTTGCGACGTGTTATTTTCAAGCGATTCTATCAATGAACGAAACCGTTCGTCCCAGCGTTTCAACACAACGCCTGCGTCAATTGCTGGCGACAGAGCCGCTCGTCTCCGAGGCCAGTGAACTGCTTGCGCTGGGTTCCGATCTTCATCGCGGAGGCGAGCTGGAGTCGGCACTGGCGGCCTTCGAGGCGGTTGCAAGAGCCGGTATGCCGCAGGCCGCGTTGTGGGACGCAATTGCCACCTTGCGCTTTTCCCTGAAGCGCCCGCAGGCCGCGCTTGCCGCGTGCAACGAGGCGCTCCGTTTGGCGCCAGATGCACCGGATTCCCTGTTCAATACGGCGGTGGTCCTGGCGGCCCTGGGTGATCGTCAGGCTGCCGCCCATTGCTACCGGCGGGCGCTGAAATCCGATAGTGCGCATCGTGGCGCCTTGCTGAATCTGGTGCCTCTGCTTGTCGCTGAAAAACAGTTTGCGGAGGCGCTCTTCCTGTCGGAGTCTGCACTGGCTCATCATCCTGGCGATGCGGAGTGTCGTTTCAATCATGGCGAGGTGATGACCTCGCTGAATCGCCATGCCGATGCGCTGGTGGCCTATGAGCGGGCGCTTGCCCAGCGCCCGCATTGGGGTAAGGCAGAGATTGCAGCAGCCGTGGCCATGGCCGCGCTCGGCCAGCTTGCACCTGCCGGACGCCGCCTGGCAGCCGTCGGTGTGCGCGACCCGGATGCCGTCGCCGCCTTTTGCAGCCCGCTGGAAACGGATCGCGAAAGTCGCTATCCGGAGCTGGAGCCTGGCCGCGTCGCGTTGATTGCTGCTTATCGACGCCATCGAGTCTGCGACTGGACGAACCGCGAAATCTTCATCTCGCTTTATCGCGATGTCGTCGATGGCAAGCAGTGCAAACCGCTCGACAACCCTGATCTGCCCTTCCTTGGGATGGGCTTGCCGCTACCGCCTGACTATCGACAACGGGCAGCCGCCCAGGTGGCCGGGCGGATTGAGCGTGAGGCTGACAAGACACCGGTGGTCCGGGCTGCCGTACGCAAGCCAGGCCCGTTGCGCGTCGGCTATCTGTCCGGGGACTTTCGTCGGCATGCCACGGCATGGCTGATGCGACGCCTGCCGGCGTTGCACGATCGTTCGCGCTTCAACGTTTTTCTCTATTCGACCGGCCCGGATGACGGCAGCGAAATTCGTTCAGAAATTGCGGAGGCCAGCGACTATTTCTGCGATGCGCGTCACTTCGACGATGCAGCGCTGGCACAGCGCATTGCCATGGACGGGATCGATATCCTGGTCGATCTGGCCGGGTACACGCTGCATTCACGCCCGGCGGTTCTGGCTATGCGGCCGGCGCCCTTACAGGTCAGTTACCTGGTCTATCTGCAGACTTCCGGATCGCAATGGATTGACTACGTAGTGCTTGATCGGCAAGTGCTGACGGTGGCCGAGCGTGTCTGCTGGACAGAGAAGATCGCCTATCTGCCGCATACGCTCTATCTCTGTGACGATCGGGTAGAGACGACGGTGTTGCAAAGCACGAGGGGTGACGAGGGGTTGCCGGAGGACGCCTTCGTTTATTGCTGTCTCAATGCGCCATGGAAAATCGATCCAGAAACCTTCTTGTCGTGGATGACAATCCTGCGCCGGGTACCGAATGCAGTGCTCTGGCTATATGCTGACATCGAGGGTGGAGAGACTAACCTGCGCACAGCCGCACGCGATGCCGGCATTGACGACAGGCGTCTTTTCTTCGCACGGAGCGTGCCGCACGAGCAGCATCTGGCCCGCTTTCGCCAAGCAGATGTATTTCTTGATACGTTTGCATGCAATGCCCACACTACCGCAATCGAGGCGCTGGCAGCCGGGGTTCCTGTTGTTACCCTTCCCGGAGAGACGGTGATTGCCCGGGTTGGCTTGAGTCTCATGGCGGCACATGGTTTGCAGACGCTGGTTGCTTGCTCCGCGAATGATTATGTGGAGATTGCCTGCCGACTGGCCGAGGAGCGTGACTGGTATGAATCAATGCGTGCACTGGCCCGGAAGCAGGAAGGTAGTCATCTGTTCTGTACCGAGCAGCGTGTGCGCGAGATTGAGAACGTCTTTGAAGCAATCTGGGCGCGCCATGTTTCTGCATTGCCACCCACTGATTTCGATGTGACAGATGCTGCGTCATCCGGATGCATGAACTGATACCGGTCAGACTTTCTGGGCGATGATTTCCATCGATGCACGGTAGCGTTCGCTGATACCGTAGCGTAGCGGTTTAAACCCGTGCTCTTCCAGCAGCGAGAACAGGCGGCTGCGCGAAAAATTGTGATAGTGCTCTATCTCCCCCCAGTAGGGGTTGGCCTTGTTGTCATCCAGCGCCCGCCAGATGGCGCTTTCGTAATTCGGCATCGAGAGTAGCAGGACGCCGCCAGGTGTGAGCAATCGGTGTGCTGCGCGCAAACCTTCTGGCGGGAATGGCATGTGTTCGAGAACGTCGGCCATGCTGATGACCGCACATTCGAATTCCAGACGCAACCTGGTGATCTCTTCGCAATAGCTGCGAATGCCAAAATCGGCCATGCGCTGGGCGTTCTCGCGGCGCAGATCGACGCCAACGGGAATGAAGCCATACTCATGTGCCGTGAACAGCAAGGAGCCATTGCCGAAGCCGACATCGAGCCAATATCCCGACGTTGCAAAGGGCAGGACCTTGTCGATCATTCTTGCAGATAGATAGCGCTGGCGCTCCAGGTCGAAGCCGACCTGCTGGTTCGGGTTGATTTTGCTGAAGAGCAGGGAGCAGGCCGCATCGGAAAAATAGCCCTCAGTGAATATGTGCTGGCAGGCGGCGCATTGCTTCCAGCATATCGAGGTCGGCAACTCCTTGCAGTACAACGGATGGCGGGAACAATCCCCAGTGCCTGCAGGGCTGAACGTATCGGCGCCGCACAATGGGCAGGCGGGGTACGGGATGCGTTCCAGTATGGATGTCGTCATGTGGGTTGCGTCACGGTTCAGGCTGGGCGCCGGATTACGGCCAAGCCCTGGCGCCCCAGATCATTCTGCTGGCAACAAATTTGCGTGCCGGAGGACAGAGGTCGAGTGCGAGCAAGCCCAAGCCCCGGGCCAATCTTAGCGGAACAGCATCGTTGGAGAAGGTGCGCACGATGCCGTCGGTGAAAGCTGCACTGCCAAGGCGGTCAAGGCTTCTGGTGCGTGCATGGGCAGCCAGAACCTGGGTAGCGCCGGGGTCTCCACGTGGTTGTGCCAGCAGCGTCTCGGCCAGTTCCCACGCATCGCGGATGCCCAGGTTGAAGCCCTGTCCCGATACCGGGTGCAAGGTTTGTGCCGCGTTGCCGATCCAGATTTCCCGGTGAGCGGCAAGCTTTTTCCGCAGGCGCAGGGCCAACGGAAAACGTGCGCGTGCCGAGGTGGCGGTGAAACGTAGCCGTGTACCGAATTGGTCCTGAAGCGCGGCGAGAAAGGCCGTGTCATCCATCGCCATCAATACATCCGATTTTGCCGGCGGTACGGTGAAGACCACGGAGTAGTCTTCACCTAGCGGCAGCAAGGCCAGCGGGCCATCAGGCGTGAAGCGCTCCCAGGCGCGGTGCTGATGGGCAGGATCGGGGCGGACCTCGGCGAGTACGGCGTGCTGATGGTAGTCGTTGACCTTGACGCTGGCGCTGTCGCCAGGGGTTCCTTCAGCATGCACAACAAGCTTGGCCCTGATTTCCAGTTTTCTGCCCGAGCGATGGATGGTCGCGATAGCTGCTTCTTCACGGATGGTGAGCGATTCTAAGTTGCAGGCATCGAGGATGCAGCCCTCCGGTAGTCGCGCATCGAGTGCAGCAGCCAGGTCTCGGTAACGCATGACGTAGCCGAGTGCCTCGACAGCCATTTCGTCACGCGTGATCTGAGTACGTCCAAAACCGCCTCGTTGCGAGACGTGGATGTCGTGGATCGCTGTGCCGGCAACGGAATTCCAGGCATTTAGCCGTTCGAGCAGTTGACGGGTGCCGTGCGAGAGGGCGAGCGCTCTCGGGTCGCCGGCAAAGCTGCCACGCAGGCGGCTATCGAGCAGCAGCACACGCTGCTCGTTTTCGGCCAGGACGAGCGCCAGCGTCATGCCGACGGGACCGGCCCCGATGATCAGGATATCGGTATCGATCGTTGTCGCCTCAGTCACGGCGCATCACTTCCTCGATCTCAGCCACCCGCTTCGGCGCATCGGTATACACGTCACAGGCAGTGTCGGTGACAACAACGTCGTCTTCGATGCGAATGCCGATGCCCTGGAGGTGCTGAGGCACATCGGCGGCAGCTCGGATATAAAGGCCCGGTTCGACGGTTAGTGTCATGCCCGCCTGAAGCCTTACCCATTCACCACCTTCAGTATTTTCCTTGTATTCGCCGGCATCGTGCACGTCGAGTCCGAGCCAATGGCCGGTACGGTGCATGTAGAAGCGCTTGTAGTCACCGCTCTCGATGGCGCCGTCAATGCTGCCGGTGAGCAAGCCGAGGTCGATCATGCCCTGCGTCAGCACTTGCACGGCTGCGTCGTGATAGGCCATGAAGGAGGCGCCGGGGTGGATCGCATCAATTGCGGCGGCTTGTGCTGCGAGGACGATTTCGTAGCAGTCGCGTTGGGCAGGCGAAAAACGCCCGCCAACGGGAAAGGTTCTGGTGATGTCGGCTGCGTAGCCGTCGACTTCGCAGCCGGCATCGATCAGCACTAGGGCGTGTTCGGGCAGCAAGCGGTTGTTCTCGATGTAGTGCAAGACACAAGCGCTGTTGCCGCCAGCAACAATGGGGGTGTAGGCATGCCCGTCGGCGCCACGGTGGCGAAACTCGTGCGTGAGTTCGGCTTCCAGTTCGTACTCTGCCATGCCGGGGCGGCAGTGCCGCATTGCCCGTACATGCCCGGCGGAACTGATGGCCGCAGCGCGGCGCATGGTGTCGAGTTCGCTGCCGTCCTTGATCAGGCGCATCTCATCAAGGAGCGCGCGCAAGTCGTGGATTTCGCGCGGTGCCCGCTTGCCGCTGCGACTTTGTGCGCGCACGGCATTGAGGCTGGCAGCGATGCGTGCGTCCCACGCGGTATCGTGGCCGACGGAGTGCCAGAGGACGCTGCGATCGGCCATCAATTCAGGGAGGCGCTGGTCGAGTTCGCTGATCGGGTAGGCCTGATCGAATGCAAATGCGTCGCGAGCAGCTTCCGGGCCGTAGCGGTAGCCATCCCAGATTTCACGCTCTTCGTTTTTCTCACGGCAGAAAAGCAGGGTTTGCGGTGTGGCGCCGCCGCAGAGGACGGTAACGGCTTCCGGTTCCGGGAATCCGGTGAGGTACCAGAAGTAGCTATCGAAGCGGTAGGGGTGGTGTGAGTCCCGGTTGCGTACCCGCTCTGGCGCAGTAGGAACGATGGCGATCCCGTTCCCCAGCTTGGTGAGCAGACGTTGGCGGCGGGCAGTAAAAGCGCTATGCGTCATGAGAGTTCCCGATCCAAAGCGGCAAGTCGTTCCGGTGTTCCGACATCGACCCAGCGGCCGGTGTGGCGCTCTCCAGTTGCGATGCCGCGCGGTATTGCTGCATCGAGTAGCGGACGCAGTTTCATTGCTGTCCCTGCGGGGACGTTGGCGAAAAACGATGGCCTGAAAACGCCGATGCCGCAGTAGGTGAGTGTTGGACCGCCATCCGCCAGTTTCAGTTGCTCGCCGTCAAGGCAGAAATCGCCGCCAGCGTGATGCGGTGGGTTGTCCATCATTACCAGGTGTGCCAAGCGGTCAGTGAGCGTGTGGGCGCGGTCAAAATCCCAGTCACACCAGATGTCGCCATTGACGACGAGAAAGGCAGCATCGCCAATCAGTGGCAGTGCCTTGGCGATGCCGCCGGCGGTCTCCAGTGCGCCTGGTGGCTCCGCTGACCAGTCAATGTGTACGCCCCAGCGGTGACCGTCGCCGAGTGCCGCTACGAGCTTTTCGCCGAGGTGTGCGTGGTTGATGATCAGGTCACGAAATCCCGCTGCTGCAAGGCGTTCGATGTGCCAGACGATCAGCGGTTTGCCTCCGGCCATGAGCAGCGGCTTTGGCGTATGGTCTGTCAGCGGGCGCATACGCTCGCCACGACCGGCGGCAAGGATCATGGCCTTCATCAAAATGTGTAGCCGACCTGGGCCTGTCGGTTTTCGAGTTCGTCGAGCAGGAGCAGCAATGGCTTGAGATCAATGTAGCGTTCTGCGGCGCGGCGCAGGTAGGCCATCACACGCGGCATGTCGGCGAGGTAGCTGTCCTTGCCGTCACGATGGCAGAGCCGGGCAAAGATGCCGAGGACCTTGATCTGACGCTGCACCCCCATCCATTCGTAGTCGCGCCAGAAATCGTAGAAGTCGGCTGGCACGGGTAGCGCAGCCTTGCGTGCCATTTCCCAGAAGCGGACGGTCCAGTCGAGCTCCTGCTCTTCGTCCCAGGTGATGTAGGCGTCGCGAAACAGCGAGACGAGGTCGTAGGTGTAGGGGCCGAACACCGCATCCTGAAAGTCAAGGATACCCGGGTTGGGATTGCTGACCATCAGGTTGCGCGAGTGGTAGTCGCGGTGAACGAATACCTGCGGTTGGGCGAGGTTGTTGGCCAGGATTTTGTCGAAGGATTCGGATAGTGTTGCCTGCTGCTTGTCGTCCAGCGTGACGCCCAGATGCCGGGCTACATACCAGTCTGGAAAAAGCTGCAGTTCGCGCGCCAGGAGGTCGCGGTCGTACGCGGCGAGGACTCCCTGGCGGCTGGATTTCTGGATGGCGACGAGCGCTTCGGAAGCTTCCCGATAGAGTGCCGGTGCGCCCTCGGGGTGGGCTGTCAGTGCTGCCAGATAAGTGGTATTTCCCAAATCGGAGAGCAGCAGGAAGCCTTGCGTCAGATCTTCGGCGAAAACCTTCGGGACATGTACCCCGGCCTCGTCCAGTAGATGGGCAATTTTCAGGTAGGGGCGGCAGTCTTCGTGTGCCGGTGGGGCGTCCATGACGATGCGCGTGCTGCCATCGGCGAGGGTGACGCGGAAATAGCGGCGAAAGCTCGCATCCGCAGAAGCGGGGGCCAGTTGGTAGGTCTGGCCGGGGAATTGTTGGCTAATCCAGTCTTGCAGTGCCTGACTTCGGGGCATCCCGTGCTCCTTGATGCTAAAATGCTGCGATTTTAACACCCGGTCTGCCTGCGCCTTGGCGGCGGCCGGAAATGACAGCGAAAGTCCTTATTCCCCCTATGTCCTGCTCCTGCGTGCGCAACCAATCGCTGGCGCTTGTCGTCTGCTGCGGCGTCGCCAGCCTGGTTGCTGGTGATGCGCTGGCGCAGGGCATGACCCCGTTGCGTGTCGACCCCGTGTTGTTGGGCTTGCCGCCAGTGGAGAAAAAAGCGCCGGCGCCAGCCAAGCCGGTTGAGCCGCCATCCGAGCGCGTGCGCGCCGAGGTTAAGCCCGTCGAGTCGCAAACTGTTGAATCGAAGCCGCTGACGGCCGAAGGCGAAACAGCCGCAACCGAGGCCCAGTCGAAGCCGGCAGCACGGGCTTCTTCGGCGGCCGCCTCCGATCAGATTCCTGCGCGTGCCGTGGCGCCGGCTGTGGCGCCTTCTGCGTCGGTGTCGGCCGTACCGGCACCCGCGCCTGTGCCGGCGCAATCGTCATCACCGGTGGTTGCCGCCCCCGCACCGCGTCCGCGCGAACAGGAAGCCGCAGCATCTCGTGTTGCTCCCGGGGTGTCCGGGTCAGGGGCCTCATCGTCCCGCTCGGTTGCGCCGGTGCCGCCACCGGCATCGGTGTCGGGCAGAAAAGTCACTACCCTGGAGCCGCTGCGGGTGCATCCCGGGCTGCTGGGCCTGCCGGTTGTCGCGGGCGGTTCTGCACCGGGCCGGGCGCCGGCATCGTTGGTGGCGGGGGCGGCCTATTCGCCGCCGGCTACGCTGTCCGGCCTGGCCCAGGAGCGGGAGGCGTCGTGGCGTGCCGGTCGCCCGCCGGTACTAGGCTTTGAGAGCGAGCATCCGGACCTGCCCGATGGTGCGACGCCAGCCTTGGCGCTGCGCTCGGACAAGACGCTGGAGCCGATTCAGGCAGGCGGGCAGCCGTTGCCGATGTTCCTGACTGCTGACGAGCTCACCGGTGTCACCGGGCACGAAGCCGTGGCATCCGGCGACGCCGAGGCTCGCCGATCGGGCTTGGTGGTCAATGCTGAGCGCATGACTTACTGGCCGGTTGAGGATGAGCTTGAGGCGACCGGGGATGTGCGGCTGGACAAGGGGGATGATTACGTTACCGGTCCCCGCATGCGCATGAAAATGGTCGAGCAGACCGGCGTTTTCGATCAGCCGAATTTCTTCCTCAAGCGCGAATCTGCTTGGGCCGCACAGGAGCGCAAACGGCAGGAAAAGGGCACCAAGGGGAGTGCTGTTGTCGCAGCCGCGGGCACCATGCCGGCGAGCAAGTCGCAGATGAGCCGCCCGGAAGAGGGTTCGCTGATGAATGTCCTCGGCGTATCTGCAGACGAACCGGCTCCGCTGCCATTGACCGAGGCGCGCGGCAGTGCCGAGCGTATCGACTTCGAGGGTGAGAGCAAGCTGCGCATCATCAACGGTGACTACACCACCTGCAAACCCGCTGATCCAGGCTGGTACTTGAAGTCCGACGAACTGGCGCTTGATTACGACCGCGAAGTCGGCGAGGGCAAGAATGCCACCCTCTATTTCCAGAACACACCGATCTTCTGGTCGCCGTGGTTGTCGTTCTCGCTCAACAACCAGCGCAAATCGGGTTTCCTGGCGCCTACCTTTGGTTCGAGCAGTGTCAACGGCTTGACGCTGGCGACGCCGTACTACTGGAATATCGCACCCAATATGGATGCGACCATCGCACCCAGGGTCTACGCCAAACGCGGTCTGCAACTCGGCTCGGAGTTCCGCTACCTCGACCACAACTATGCCGGCAATATTCGTGGTGAGATATTGCCGAACGACAAGCTCGGGGGCAATGAAGACCGCTACGCCTATTCGGTTCGTCACCAGCAGAACCTCGGCTATGGCCTGGCCGGTACGCTGAATATTTCCGGCGTTTCTGATGACCAGTACTTCACCGATCTGGCTTCCCGCTCGGTGCTCTCGTCGCAACGGCAGTTGTTGCGCCAGGGGACAGTCACCTACGGCAGCGACTGGTGGAGTGCCAATGTCATTGGTCAGTCCTACCAGACCCTGAACCCGGATAGCGACCCCACGCAGCAGATTGCCAAGCCTTATTCGTTGGCGCCGCAGATCAACATCAATGCGCGACGCCCCGATTTCTTCCGTACCGATGCAGCCTTCTTCGGGCAGTACTCGTCGTTTACGCATGGCAAACTGGATGAAGGCCGACGTACGGTGGCTTACCCGCAACTCTCGGTGCCATTCGTGCAGCCGGGTTGGTACGTGACGCCGAAAATCGGTGCGCATGTCACGAGCTATTCTCTCGATCGCCGCATATCCACGGGTTCAGAATCGATCACTCGTTCGCTGCCGGTCTTCAGCATCGATGCCGGCATGACCTTCGAGCGCGACACATCCTGGTTTGGTGCCAAGGCAACGCAGACGCTCGAACCCCGGCTCTATTACCTGAGCGTCCCCTACGAGAAGCAAACCCATATTCCGGTTTTTGATTCGGCGCTGGCTGACTTCAACTTCGCAACGATTTTCAGCGAGAACCAGTTCACCGGTTATGACCGGATCAGCGACGCCAACCAGCTGACCGCTGCCGTGACCACGCGCCTCATCGATCCGACCAGTGGTGCCGAAGCCATGCGCGCGATGTTCGGGCAACGCTACTATTTCCAGCGCCAGCGCGTGACGCTGGATACGGTGGCCCTGCCTGTTGCCGAACAGGGCAAGTGGAACAAGTCGGATTTTCTGGCGGCTTTCAGCGGACGCGTCCTGCCGAAGACTTATCTTGACGCCGCGCTGCAGTACAACCCGTCCGATGCGCGCATGGAGCGCTCTTCCGTCGGTGCGCGCTATCAACCCGAACTCGGCAAGGTGTTGAATGCCAGCTATCGCTTCGCCAGCAAGGAGATTTCCAGTGGGGCGCTGAAGAACGTGGACGTCGCCGGACAATGGCCAATCTGGGGCGGCTGGTCGGCCGTCGGTCGTTACAACTATTCCATCCTTGATCACAAGCCGGTCGAGACCGTGGCTGGTCTTGAATACAATGCCGGTTGCTGGGCAGTACGCGTCGTCGGTCATCAGGTAGTGACGACGACGGGCCGCGATAATACGTCGATCTTCGTTCAGCTGGAGCTGAATGATTTTGCGCGGATCGGATCCAATCCGATTGATCTGCTCCGTCGCAATGTTCAGGGTTATGGGCTGTCCAACCAGCCGGTTGCCGACCCGGTTTTCGGCGAATAAGGTAAGGCCTCTTTGCTCATGACATTCCTGATTCGTGTTTTCCTTCTTTTCCTCACCGTTCTTGGTGGAGCGCAAGCGCAGTCCGGACGTGCGGTGGCCGTCGAGGCCGACCGGATTGTAGCGGTGGTTAACGACGAAGTGATTACGCTCAACGATTTGCGCACCCGGCTGGATTCAGCGCTGGGGCAGTTGAAGCGGCAGGGTACGGCATTGCCGCCACGCGATGTACTGGAAAAACAGATGCTCGAGCGCCTGATCGTCGATCGCGTCCAGTTGCAGTTGGCGCGCGATACTGGCCTGCGGATCGACGACAGTCAGCTTGATCAAGCACTGACGCGCATCGCCAGTAGCAACAAAATGAGTCTCGGCCAGTTTCGCCAGGCACTCGAAAAGGACGGCATCCGTTTTGCCAAGTTCCGCGATGAAATCCGCGAGGAGATGACGGTGGCGCGCTTGCGTGAGCGCGAGGTCGATAACCGTTTGGTAATCAGTGATGCCGAAATCGACAATTTCCTTGAAAGCGAAGCTGCCAAAAATGGTGGCGGCGGCGCTGGCGGCGGTGACGAAGTCCAGGTCGCTCATATTCTGTTGCGCGCTCCCGAATCTGCATCTCCGGAGCAGATTCAGAAGCTTAAGGTGAAAGCCGATCAGGTGCTGGAGCGGCTGCGCAAGGGAGAGGATTTTTCGCAGGTTGCTGCGGCTTATTCCGATGCGCCGGACGCACTGCAAGGGGGGATTCTGACGCCGCGTCCGATCGATCGCTTGCCAGGACTCTTTGCCGAAGCCATCGTCAAGATGAAGCCTGGTGACGTGTCGCCCCTGCTGAAAAGCCCCAACGGTTTTCATATCGTCAAGCTGCTTGCCAAGCGCGGCTCAACCGCTTTGCCGCCCGTGCAACAGACGCATGCCCGTCACATCCTGATCAAGGTCAATGAACTCGTTTCGGAAGCCGACGCGCTGCACAAGCTGCAAGGTCTGCTTGACCGTCTCAAACACGGAGGCGACTTTGCCGAGCTGGCGCGTCTTTACTCTCAGGACGGTTCGGCTGCCAAGGGGGGCGATCTCGGCTGGATCTACCCGGGCGATACCGTTCCCGAATTCGAGCGGGCGATGAACCGCCTGGCACCCAATGAACTCAGCGAACCGGTTCAGTCACCTTTCGGTTACCACATCATCCAGGTGCTTGAGCGTCGCATGCAGGATGTCTCCGACGAGCGCAAGCGCATGGCGGCGCGGCAGACCTTGCGAGAGCGCAAGCTCGACGAAGCCTATCAGGACTGGTTGCGCCAGATCCGTGATCGCGCCTACGTCGAGTATCGCCTAGAAGAGCGCTGAGATGCGCACTGATGCGCGCGCTGAGAAGCGCGCCCTCCCGGTCATCGCCATCACCTCCGGCGAGCCGGCAGGTATCGGTCCCGAGTTGTGTCTGCTGCTGGCAAAACAGAATTTTCCGGCGCGTCTGGTGGTTCTGTCGGATCGCCAACTGCTCGCCGAGCGGGCAAGCGTAATCGGGGCATCGGGGGACTTGCGTGACTATGTGCCGACAGGCATCCCTTCTGCCGAACCCGGCGTCGAAGTGCTGCACCTGCCGCTGCTCACCCGTGCCCTGCCCGGAAAACTCCAACCCGGGAATGCTCCCTACGTCCTGGCACTCCTTGATCGTGCGCTTGATGGTTGCCGGAGCGGCGAGTTTGCCGCCATGGTCACGGCGCCAGTGCACAAAGCCGTCATCAACCAGTCGGGCACCGCATTCAGCGGCCATACCGAATACCTTGCCGAGCACACCGGGACACCGCTGGTCGTGATGATGCTGGCGGGTGAGACCGGACAAGGCCCCTTGCGCGTTGCGCTGGCGACGACACATCTGCCACTGCGTGCCGTCGCCGACGCAATCACGCCCGAGTTGCTGGAAGCCATCCTGCGTATCCTGCATGCCGATATGGCACGCAAGTTCGGCATTGCCGCGCCACGCATCCTTGTCGCCGGCCTCAATCCGCATGCCGGCGAGGACGGTTACCTCGGCCGCGAAGAAATCGAGGTCATGGCGCCTGTACTCGCGCGCCTGCGTGCCGAGGGTATGAACCTGATCGGCCCACTGCCGGCGGATACCCTGTTCACCCCGCCACAGCTGGCGCGTGGCGATTGTGTCCTGGCCATGTATCACGATCAGGGATTGGCCGCGCTCAAGTACGCCACCTTTGGCAAGGGCATCAATGTCACCCTCGGGCTGCCGATCATCCGTACCTCGGTCGATCACGGTACGGCGCTTGAGCTTGCCGGGACAGGGCGGGCTGATCCCGGCAGCCTGTTCGAGGCCGTGCACCAGGCGATAAGCATGGTCGAGGCTTCCCGGAGGGCGGCATGAAGCACATTCCGCGCAAGCGCTTTGGCCAGAATTTTCTGGTGGACACGCAGGTGGTGGCCGATATCGTCAGAGCCATCGCCCCCGAGCGTGCTGATTGCGTGGTGGAAATCGGTCCAGGCCTCGGTGCGCTAACCGAGCCGCTGCTGCAGCATCTGGATCATCTGCACGTGGTCGAGATCGATCGCGACATTGTTGCCCGGCTACGCAAGCGTTACGCAGCAGAGAAGGTGAGTATCCACGAAGGGGATGCACTGGCATTCGACTTTGCTTCACTTGGCAAGGACCTGCGCATTGTTGGCAATCTTCCCTACAACATCTCGACGCCGCTGCTGTTTCACCTCGCCGCCTGCGCCAGTCAGGTGCGTGACATGCATTTCATGTTGCAGAAGGAAGTTATCGAACGCATGGTGGCTGCCCCCGGTGAAAGCGCCTTTGGCCGCCTTTCCGTCATGCTCCAGTATCGCTTCTGGCTGGAATGGCTGATTGACGTTCCGCCAACGGCCTTTGATCCACCGCCCAAGGTCGATTCAGCGGTTGTGCGCATGATTCCGCGCCCCTGCGACGACTTGTTGGCCAGTGACGAAGCCCTGCTTTCAAGCTTGGTCGGTACAGCCTTTGCTCAGCGGCGGAAGATGTTGCGCAACAATCTCAAAGGGATTTTCGATGATGCAGCATTTGCCGAGTTGGGTATCGACCCGACGCGGCGTGCAGAAGATCTGTCTGTCGAGGACTATGTCCGCGCCGCCAACTGGTTGGCCGCGAGAAAAAAAAAGGCGGCACGCGAAGGCGCCGCCTGAATCTCTCCGTGTTTGCATCCGTCACCTGGCCAGGCAACGGATGCGTGTTTCGAGAGAGGAGGGGAATGGCGTTGCAGATTATTTTTTCATCGGGCAGGTATTCATGCCCAGCAGGTTGTAGGCCGGGCACCAGCCCATCAGGCCAGTGGCCAGCGGGACAAGGCCGATCCAGCCCCAGATGCCCACCGTTCCTGTAGCCGCCAGGCCAACAAGAACGACGCCCGCGCCAATGCGCGCAATTTTGTCAAAACCGCCGACGTTTGCTTTCATGATGGTCTCCGTTGAGATGGGTTGTCCCGAATTCGGGCGACGGAGAAATAATAAGTGATTGCTAATGTACGGTCTGTAACCTGGGTCACATAGCCTCACATTGCGCAGTTGAATCTTGGGGTCAGCTATCCTGCGTTGAATTGTCGGCCAGTCGGCCGAGTCCTCTGCGGTCGAGGATGACGATGTGCTCGCGACCAAGACTGACCAAGCCCTCGGCAGCAAATCCCTTGAGCAAACGGCTGACAATCTCACGGACACTGCCGAGTTCATCGGCGAGTGCCTGGTGGGTCGTCTGAATTTCATCACCGCGAGCAAGCAGGAGCCGGGCAAGGCGTTGGTCCAGGCGGTGGAAGGCGACCTCCTCGACCAGTTCCATGAGTTCGGCGATGCGATCGGAAAAGAGATGGAAGACGAAATCGCGGAAGCCCCTGTCTTCGGCAAGCAATTTTTCGAAAACCGGTATCGGCAACACCAGCATCGTCACGGCAGATTCCGTTTTGCCGCGCGCCGAGTAAGGGGTTTTGCCCAGCAAACAACTCGAACTGATGATGCACGAGTCACCAGGGGCAACACGATAGAGCAGCATTTCCCGCCCACAGGCCGCCGCCTTGACGACCTTGATACTGCCATCGAGTATCAGCGGAAACCCGTGGCAGGGTTGTCTCTCGGCAAACAACTGCGCCCCCGCAGGCAAATGCATCAGTGACTCCGGGCGGAGCAGGGTGGTCAGTTCTGCAGGAGCTAGCCCCGCCAGCGCGGGGTATAAGGCGAGCAGCCTGTCGACGGAGAGCGGGGTCATGTGCGCAGTTCGACTACGACCGGCGCGTGATCGGATGGGCGCTCCAGCGCGCGTGGCGCCTTGTCTATGCGGCAATTCTGGCAGACAGCAGCGAGCGCCGGCGAGAGCAGAATGTGGTCGATGCGTAGACCGAAATTTCGACGGAAAGCCATCATTCGGTAATCCCACCACGAAAAACTTTTCTCGGTCTGCTCGAAGAGGCGGAAGGCATCGCTCAGGCCGAGCGCTGCGATGGCCTGAAAAGCCTCACGTTCAGCGGGTGAGACATGGATTTCTTCCTTCCAGTCGGGGTGCGCATCGCGCGGCTCGGGGGCAATGTTGTAGTCACCGAGGAGGGCCAGCTTCGGGTACTGCCTCGTTTCAGTCTGCAGCCATGCTGTCAGTGCCCGCAGCCACGCCATTTTGTAGGCGAATTTCTCCGAACCAACTGCCTGACCATTCGGGAAATAGCCACAGACGACACGAACATCCCCTATCGTTGCTGCAATCACGCGCTTCTGCTCGTCGGCAAAGCCGGGAATGCCGTAGGCCACATCATTAGCCTTTTCACGCGACAGAATGGCAACCCCGTTGTAGGTTTTCTGTCCGCTGAACACTGCATGGTAGCCTTCTGCTTCAAGCTCCGCTGCTGGAAAGGCCGGGTCTTCCAGCTTCAATTCCTGCAGGCAGAGAACATCCGGTTGCTCGCTGGCAAGCCAGTCGATGACATGCGGCAGGCGGACCTTCAGCGAATTGACGTTCCAGGTGGCCAGCTTCACTGCGCAAAGGCGCCCGAAGGCTTGCTACCGAAGGCGGCTGTCTTGGGGTAGCCGGCAAGGTCAAGCAGGTTGTTCCAGCCTGCAGCGTCGAACCCCTTGCTGCTTTGCCGACCAACCGTCACCGTCGGGACAAACCCTTCACCGCCCGTCAGTTTCTTGAGTTCTTCCATTTCCGGGGTATCGGCCTGGACGATTTTTTCCTGGAAGGGCGTGCCGCGGCTATTCAGTAAATTGCGTGCCTGCTTGCAGGCATCGATACAGTCGGCCGAGGTGTAAAGAATGACTGGAAATTTCTCGGCAGCCATGCGCAGCGCGAAGGATTGCTGGCGTTCGTCGCCGGCGACGACGCCATCTCTGGTTCCAAGTGGTTTGATGCCCGGTGGCGGTGCCTGATCGGAATAGATCGTGCTCCCCGTCTTTGGATCCTTCCACTGGTACATGGTCTGCGCCAGCGCCGGCAAGGCCGCAGCGATGGCGAGCAGAAACAATAGCTGGGTTACGATTTTCATGCGTATTCTCCGCGCAAAGACTACGCGTTGATCATACCACTGTGCCGTAGCATGGCGTCGGGACTGGGCTCCCGTCCACGGAAGGCCTTGAAGGAATCGAGTGCCGAACGCGCACCGCCGACTGACAGGATCTCGTCGAGGAAGCGGCGTCCGGTTTCCGGGTCGAAGGGGTTGCCGGCTTCCTCGAAGGCCGCGTAGCAGTCGGCCGACAGCACCTCGGCCCACTTGTAGCTGTAGTAACCGGCCGCATAGCCGCCGGCGAAAATGTGCGAAAAGCTGTTCGGGAAACGGTGCCAGTCGGGCGGGAAAACGACGGCCACTTCGTTGCGCACCTCTTCCAGCAATTGCAGCACACTGCGGTCGCCATCGCCGCCATTCGGGTCAAAGTCGTTGTGCAGCAGCAGGTCGAAGAGCGAAAACTCGATCTGGCGGACAGTCTGCATGCCGGCGAGGAAATTCTTTGCCGCCAGCATCTTGCCGAACAGTTCGCGCGGCAAGGTAGCGCCGCTGTCGACGTGCGCGGTCATGTCCTTGAGCACGTCCCATTCCCAGCAGAAATTTTCCATGAACTGTGAGGGCAGTTCGACGGCATCCCATTCGACGCCGTTGATGCCCGAGACCCCAAGGTCGCCGACACGCGTCAGCATGTGGTGCAGGCCATGGCCGGTTTCGTGGAACAGCGTCGTCACCTCGTCGTGGGTGAAGGTGGCGGGCCGCAGTTCCCCATTTCTTCCGCCAACCGGCCGCGAGAAATTGCAGATGAGGTAAGCCACCGGCGTCTGCACACCCGCTGCCGTCACCTTCCGGGATTGCGCATCGTTCATCCACGCCCCACCCTTCTTCTCCTCGCGAGAATAGAGGTCAAGGTAGAACTGGCCGATCAGCTCGCCCTGACGCTCGATACGGTAGAAGCGGACATCCTCGTGCCACACCGGTGTGCTGTCCGGCTTCACCTGTACCGAGAACAGCGTCTCGATCACACGGAACAGCCCGGCCAGCACCTTTGGCTCGGTGAAATACTGCTTCACCTCCTGGTCGGAAAACGCGTAGCGTTTTTGCAGCAGTTTTTCCGAGACCCAGCTCATGTCCCAGGGTTCCATTGCCTCCAGGCCGAGTTCGGCGCGGGCGAAGGCACGCAGTTCGGCGACATCCTTCTCGGCAAAGGGGCGGGCCTTTCTTGCCATCTCGCGCAGGAAGGTGAGTACCTGCTCCGGTGATTCGGCCATCTTCGGCACCAGCGAGATTTCGGCAAAGTTTCGGTAGCCGAGCATGGTTGCTTCCTCCGCGCGCAACTTCAGCAACTGGCGGATCAGCGGCGCGTTGTCGAGTTCGGCCTTGCCAAACTCCGAGGCGCGCGTGGCATAGGCGCGGTACATGCGGGCGCGCAAGCCGCGGTGTTCTGCATACTGCATGACCGGCCCAAAGGAAGGCGCGTGCAGCGTGAAGCGCCAGCCATTGACGCCGGCCTTCTCGGCCGACGCGCGAGCCACTTCGATGGCGTCGGCCGGCAGGCCGGCGAGATCGTGTTCGTCAGTGATCACTTCGGTGTGAGCATTGGTCGCATCGAGCAGGTTTTCAGAGAACTTGGCCTGCAGCGCCGCAACTTCTTCCTGTATGGCCTGGAAACGGGGCTTCTGCTCCTCCGGCAGTTCGGCACCGGAAAGGCGGAAGTCACGGATTTCGTTGTCGATGATGCGCTTGCGTGCCGGCGTCAGCGTTGCGTATTCCGGGCTGGCGGCGAGTGCCTTGTATTTCGAGAACAGTGCCAGGTTCTGGCCCAGTTCCGAATAGAAGCGTGTCACTTCCGGCAGCATGTCGTTGTAGGCCTCGCGCCAGGGTGGGATGTCATTGACCGAATGCAGGTGGCCGACGATGCCCCAGGCGCGGGATAGATGTTCGATGCCGTCGGAGAGCGGTTGGGCGAAGTCGTTCCAGGTTGCGGCCAGCGCCGTGCCGGTCAGGCGTTCCACCAACTCGCGACTTGTCGCCAGAAGTTCGGTGATGGCCGGGCGCACGTGTTCGGGTGCAATGACATCAAAGCGGGGCAGTCCGGAGAAATCGAGCAGCGGGTTGTTCTTGTCAGCAGTCATGGCGGCATCCCTGAAAAGGCAACGGGCGGCCAAGCCGCCCGTGTTGCGTTGATTCGTGTTGCGTTGGTGCGAGTTAGGCCAGTTTGTGGCCGGTAAGTTTCTCGTAGGCTTCGCGGTACTTGGCCGCAGTGCGCTCGACGATGTCGGCCGGCAGGCTCGGGCCGGGTGCCGTCTTGTTCCAGTCCAGCGTCTCCAGATAGTCGCGCACGAACTGCTTGTCGAAGGACGGCGGGTTCTTGCCTTCCTCGTACTGGTCGGCCGGCCAGAAGCGCGACGAATCCGGGGTCAGCGCCTCGTCGATCAGGTGCAGCGTGCCGGCCTTGTCGATGCCGAATTCGAACTTGGTGTCGGCGATGATGATGCCCTTGGTGCGGGCGAAGGCCGAGGCCTCTTCATACAGTTGCAAAGAGACGCGGCGGGCCTGGTCGGCGAGCTGGGCGCCGCTGATGCCGGTACCGTACAGAGCGTCCGCCAGCACCGTCGCGCAATGTGTTTGTGACTGCTCGAAGCTGATGTTTTCGTCGTGCTCGCCGATGTCGGCCTTGGTCGCCGGCGTGAAGATCGGCTGCGGCAGCTTCTGCGCCATTTTCAGACACGCCGGCAGTTTGATGCCGCAGACGGCGCCGGTGGTCTGGTAGTCCTTCCAGCCGGAACCGATCAGGTAGCCGCGCACCACGGCTTCGATCGGCAGCGGACGAAGACGCTTTACCACCACGGCGCGGCCGCGCACCTGGTCGCGCTCTTCCGGGGCAACAACCGATTCCGGATCGACACCGGTCAGCTGGCCGGGAACAACGTGGGCCAGCTTGTCGAACCAGAAGTTGGCGACCTGCGTCAGCACCTTGCCCTTGTCCGGAATCGGATTCGGCAGGATGACGTCGAAGGCCGACAGGCGGTCGGAGGTGACGATGAGCAACTGCTCGTCGTTCACGGCGTAGATGTCGCGTACCTTGCCGCGCGAAAGTTGCGGCAGGCTCTTGATGGAGGATTCGAAAAGCGGAGCGGTCACGGCAGGGTTCCTGAAAGTGAGAGCAAAGGGTGAATTATAAATTAATGCGCGTTCTGGGCGTTTTCCTCGGCAGCCAGTGCCTTGCGCATGCGGCGGATGCCGAGGGCAACGACGGCGGCAATGACCGGGATTGATGCGGCGGCGGCGATTTCAGGCGACAGCGTTGGCAAAACCGATTTGTTGAGGCCCTTGGCCAGATACTGCACGAGTTGCGAGCCGTAATAGGTGATGGCTACCACCGACAGGCCTTCGACCGTCTCCTGCAGCCGCAGCTGCAGGCTGGCGCGGCGATTCATCTGCGTCAGCAGTTCCTGGTTCTGGCGCTCCAGCTCGATATCGACGCGGGTGCGCAGCAGCGCACTCTTGCGGGCGATGCGGGTGGACAGGTCGGCTTGGCGGCCGGCGATCGAGTTACAGGTATTCATCGCCGGCGCCAGGCGGCGTTCCATGAATTCTCGAATCGGCGGAAAGCCGTTCAGGCGCTGCTCGCGCAGATCATCAACGCGCTGCTGGACCAGCCGGTAATAGGCTGCGGCAGCGCCAAAGCGGTAGGCGGTGCGAGTTACCGACTGCTCGACTTCGGCGGCCAGCCGCGTCAGCCTGGCCAGCAGGCGGCGTTCGTCTTCCGGCGTGTCGGCGACGCTCATGGCGTCCATCAGTTCCGACAGCTCTCTCTCGCACTTGCCAAGAAAGCGGCTGGTTTCCTTGGCCGCCGGAAAGGCGAGCAGGGCCATCATGCAGTAAGTCTCGATTTCAAGGAGGCGCTGCACGGTGCGACCTGCCTGGCGGTGGCGCAGGTGTTCATCAATGACGGTGAAGCGGGAAAAGCCAGCGTGCAGTTCAAAATCCGAGATGACCCAGGCGGCGCCTTCGGCAACGCGCGTGGCGACCACGGCTTCTCCGGAACGGGCGATACCGTCGAGCACCTCCTCCGGGGGGTTCTGCGTTGCGGAACAGAGTTCGATGTGGCTGGCGGCAATGACCTCGCCGGGAATGCCGGCCACCCAGTCAGCAGGAAATGCAGCGAGCGCTGTGCTGTCCGGGGTGTCGCCGGCAATGCGGCGGCGGAAAAAGGTGTAGCCGGAGAACTCGGTGTGGCGTTCCCACTTCAGCCTCAGGGCGCCTGTATCGAGCACCCAGTGGTCGCCGTCGACGACCGGGCAGACTTCGGTGCCGAGCGTGGAACAGAGCTGGGCCAGATGCGTGCGCTCATCGGTGGCACTGCCCCCCGTGTGCGTGACGGCGAGGTAGCTGATCCATTCCGGGCCGGGAATGGCGATCGGCGGCCGCGAGTGGATTTCGGCATTCAGCCGGTGGCGAAGGGGGTGTTCTGCGAGCGGCAACATAGTGGCTGAAAAAAAGAAAACGGCACCGAGTGTAGCACCCGGTGCCGTTCCTAGGCTCTTGATTACTTTACGATCTGGTTCAGTTCGCCCTTGGCGTAACGCTCGGCCATCTTCTCCAGCGTCAGCGGCTTGATCTTGCTCGCCTGACCGGCGCAACCGAAGGCTTCGAAGCGGGCCAGGCAGATCTTCTTGGCGGCTTCGCGCGCCGGCTTCAGGTAATCGCGCGGGTCGAACTTCGACGGGTTTTCGAACAGGTAGCGACGGACGGCGCCGGTCATCGCCAGGCGGATGTCGGTATCGATATTGATCTTGCGCACGCCGTGCTTGATGCCGTTCACGATTTCCTCGACCGGCACACCGTAGGTTTCCTTCATGTCGCCGCCGAACTCGCGGATCTCGGCCAGTAGTTCCTGCGGTACCGACGACGAGCCGTGCATGACCAGGTGCGTGTTCGGGATGCGAGCGTGGATTTCCTTGATGCGGTCGATGGCGAGGATGTCGCCGGTCGGCTTCTTGGTGAACTTGTAGGCGCCGTGGCTGGTGCCGATGGCGATGGCCAGCGCGTCGCAGTTGGTCTGCTTGACGAAGTCGGCAGCCTGGTCCGGATCGGTCAGCAGTTGCTCGCGCGTCATGTGACCGTCGGCACCATGGCCGTCTTCCTTGTCGCCCTTCATCGTTTCCAGCGAGCCGAGCACGCCCAGTTCGGCCTCGACCGAGACGCCGATGGCGTGCGAGAACTTGACCACTTCGCGTGACACGGCGACGTTGTATTCGTAGGACGAGGTGGTCTTGCCGTCGGCTTCCAGAGAGCCGTCCATCATCACCGACGAGAAACCGGAGCGGATCGCTGCCATGCACACCGCCGGGCTCTGGCCGTGGTCCTGGTGCATGACGATGGGGATATGCGGGTAGGCTTCGAGCGCGGCCAGGATCTGGTGGCGCAGGAAGGGCTCGCCGGCGTACTTCCGGGCGCCGGCCGAGGCCTGCATGATGACCGGGGCGTCGGCCTGATTGGCGGCCTCCATGATGGCCCACACCTGCTCCATGTTGTTCACGTTGAAGGCGGGCAGGCCGTAGCTGTTTTCAGCGGCGTGGTCGAGAAGCTGGCGCAAGGATACGAGCGGCATGATGTGACTCCGGAAAATCAGGGGCGGCGCCGGCTGCAAACCCTGCGCCGCGATTGCGGGGAAGCAGCTATTTTATCGCGAATCGAGGTCGAAACGGCGGTGGGTGGCAGCGGCGTCCTGGGCTGTGCGCAGGGCTGTCTTGAGGGCTTCCGATCCTTGTCCCTGCTCCTCTCCCCACTGCTCGAAATAGACCAGCTCGTCGAGCGGCAGGCGCGGGCGCCAGCCAGCGGCTTCGAGTTCGGGTTTCTCGTGAAAATGGCTGACCTGGCCAAGGCATAGATAGGCGATCGGGATGATGCGTTCCGGCAGCCCGAGAATTTCTTTCAAGGCCTGCTGGTGGAAGATGCTCACCCAGCCGACGCCCAGCCCTTCGGCACGCGCCGCCAGCCACAGGTTCTGTACGGCACAGACCGAGCTGTAGATATCCATCGCCTTGATGTGCGTGCGGCCGATGACTACCGGGCCGGCGCGGTCGCGATCGCAGGTGATCAGGATGTTTACTGGTGATTCGAGGATGCCTTCGAGCTTCAGCTCGCGGTAGATTTCCTGTTTTGCGCCCTCGAACATTTCGGCGGCTTCGGCGTTGGCTTCGGCAAATGCGGTGTGAATGCGCTTTTTTACGTCAGCATCGCGGATCAGCACGAAGCTCCACGGTTGCATGTAGCCGACCGAGGGGGCGAAGTGGGCGGCGGTCAGGATGCGCGCCAATACGTCGTCAGCAATTGGTTCCGGCAGGAACTGGCCGCGCACGTCGCGGCGGGAAAAGATGGCCTGATAGACCGCGTCGCGGGCGGTGTCGGCAAAATGATGTTCGGCCTGGTGGCCAGATGGAAGTGCTGCGTCGTTCATGGAGTCCCCTTCTGAACAGGCGAAGGCGGCCGCTTGTCCATGCGGCCGCAACAAGGGCTCCGGCCGGTCTTCTGACTCGGGTTCATCCGGCAGGGGCGCCTTCCCGAAGCCGATGCTTCAGTGGCCAAGGCCCTTGCCGTCCCCCTTACAGCGCTGGGCACGTCGCGGAATTTCACCGCCTTCCCGATTCTCCTGCGTGAGCAGGCACCGGAGCCAAAAAAGCGAAACATGGCCCCGTCAATCGAGGCCGGTGCGGATTTTAGCAGGGGATTGCCGATCAGGGCGGTGGGTGCGCACTCAGTGCTACTCAGTGCACCACTGAGTCGGGTGTGCCGGCCTTGCTTGCGTGGTGCCAGCGGTTGCGACCGCCGGCCTTGGCCAGGTAGAGCGCGCGGTCGGCTGCTGCCGTGAGGGCTTCTACCGAGTCGCCATCGCCGGGGTATTGCGCGATACCGATACTGATTCCGATGCGGGCAACACCCTCCATCAACTCGAAAGGCGCGCTGAGGGTATCGACAATCTTGCCTGCGACATGCGCCGCGTCACCCATCGCCTGTACCTGCATCAACAGCAACGCGAATTCGTCACCGCCGATTCTCGCCAGCAGGTCCTCCTCACGCAGCACGGCAGTCATGCGCTGGGCCACCTGGCGCAGCAGTTCATCGCCGGCGGCGTGGCCGAGCGTGTCATTGACCGGCTTGAAATGATCCAGGTCGAGATAGCACAGGGCGAAGGCATTTTTGTTCCGATTGGCATGCACCAGCGCTTGCGCGACGCGGTCGGCAAAGCGTGTGCGATTGGCCAGGCCGGTCAGCGGGTCGAAGTTGGCGCGTTGCCAAAGCTCGTTTTCACGAATCTTCTGGTCGGTAATGTCACGGCTGACGGTGATGTAGCGCACCACCTGGTCGCGGGTATCGCGGACAGAAGTGACCGTCTGCGAGCTGCAATATTCCTCGCCTGACTTACGGCGGTTCCAGTAGCGCCCTGACCAGTGCCCTTCGCGTTTCAGCTGTCGCCAGAACGCGCTGTGAAACTCGGCATCGTGCTGGCTCGAGCGGAGAATCCTCGGCGTCCTGCCGATGACGTCTTCGCCGGCATAACCGGTAATGCGTGTAAAGGCAGGGTTGATACGGACGATAACGCCCTGTGCGTCAGTAATCATCACCGCCTCATACATGTTGGCGAGGATGCTTTCCGACAGTGCCGATTCGGTCAGCCGATCATGCTCGTCACTGCGGTCGGTGATGGTCAGCGTTGCGCCGCTGACCATCTCGCTGTCATCCCTGACCACCTTGATGCTCACCTCCAGCCAGGCGGCGTCACGGTCGTCCGGCCGGGTCAGCCAGACGCCGTCGAGGTCGCAGCCACGCTTGAGGCAGAAGGCACGGATCGGGTCGGCGTCAGCCAGCGCCGAGCCATCTTCGTTGGTCAAGGCGAAGCCGGCCCTGGTGATCACCGAGGTGAAACGATGGCCGCGCGCATCTGGCAGCCAGGCGCGGGCGGCGACATTGGCAAAGCTGATGCGGCCTTCGAGATCAAGCAGCAGTACGCCTTCCTTCATGCTTTCGAAGACCTTGCGCGAGCGGCGGATTTCCTTGCGCAATGCACGGTGTGTCGTCTGCAGCTGGTGCGAGGCGTTGCGCACAACGAGCAGGGTGATTACCAGCAGCAGTGTGAGCAGGGCTGCCGAAAGGTAGGCGTTGTTGCCCGGTGCCGCCGTCTCTTCGCCGGTTGCGTTGCTGTGCACCAGTGCGACACCCCAGGCCGCAACGATAATCAGCGTGGCAACTGACTGATAAATGCGCCAGAGGCCATGCGGCGAGAGTCTGGGCATTGTGCGGGGATTAGATTCCTGTCGGCCGCGTGTGCTCGCCGACACAGACGATCTTCAGCGTATTGGTGCCGCCGGGCGTGCCGATCGGCTCGCCGATGGTGAGCACGATCAGGTCTCCTTTTTCGACCACTCCGCTGTCAATCAGCAATTGCTCCGCATCGAAAAGGAGCTCATCACGGTCGGTGTGTGTCTGCTTCATCAACAGTGGATAAACGTCGCGATAGAGGCACATCTTGGTCTGCGCTGCCGGCGAAGGCGTCAGCGCGTAAATTGGCACGCCGCAGTTCAGGCGGCTCATCCACAGCGCCGTAGACCCCGACTCGGTCAGTGCTGCGATGGCCTTGACCTTGAGATGGTGCGCCGTCCAGATGGCGGCCATGGCGATCGACTGATCGATGCGGGTGAAGACACGGTCGAGGAATTCTCGGTCAAGGGTGACCTCATGCGATTTCTCGGCTTCCAGGCAGATGCGGGCCATGGCCTCAACAGTGTGGATCGGATATTTCCCGCTGGCCGTTTCTGCCGACAGCATGACCGCATCGGTTCCGTCGAGCACGGCATTAGCCACGTCGGAAACCTCGGCACGGGTCGGCACCGGTGACAGGATCATCGATTCCATCATCTGTGTTGCTGTGATCGCCAGCTTGTTTCGCTCGCGGGCCATACGGATCATTTTTTTCTGCAGCGCCGGTACGGCCGCGTCGCCAACTTCGACAGCGAGATCGCCACGAGCGACCATGACACCATCGGAAGCATCGAGAATTTCATCGAGCGAGGCAACGGCCTCGACGCGTTCGATCTTGGCGATGGTCAGGGCATGGCCGCCGGCAGCACGCATCAGCTGGCGCGCCATGTACATGTCGGCGGCACTCTTGGGGAAGGAAATGGCCACGTAGTCGACACCGATGCTGGCGGCAGTCTTGATGTCGTCCATATCCTTGGCGGTCAGTGCCGGTGCGGAAAGCCCCCCCCCCTGACGGTTGATGCCCTTGTTGTTGGACAGTTCGCCGCCGTGGCGGATAACGGTATGAATTTCAGCGCCATGGACACGCTCGACATCGAGCACGATGCGACCATCGTCGAGCAGCAGCACGTCGCCACCCTTGACGTCCTTCGGCAGGTCCTTGTAATCCAGGCCAACGCGCTCAAGGCTGCCGGCAGTACAGTTGGAATCGAGAATGAAGCGTGCGCCGTTCTCCAGCATGACCTTGCCTTCGGAAAACTTGCCAACGCGAATTTTCGGGCCCTGCAGATCGGCGAGGATGCCAACCGGGCGGCCGACGCGGTCAGCAACTTCGCGCACCGTATTGGCGCGGGCAACGTGGTCTTCGGCGGTGCCGTGCGAAAAATTGAGGCGAACGATATCGACGCCGGCACGAATCAGTTTTTCCAGGGTTTCGGCGTCGTTCGAAGCGGGGCCGAGGGTGGCTACGATCTTGGTATGGCGGGTCATGAGCAGTCCTTGGTGAGTACGCTCATTCTAGCCGTGGCGGGGCGAATCAGGAAATGTCCGGCGGCATCCTGGCCGGCTTCGGAATCAATGCGGAAAGCGGTACGGGCTATCTGCTTCTTTCTTCCCGGGCGCGCAATTCGAAGCTGCGCTCAATCTCGCTGAGTGGCAGGCCAAAGCGGAACTCCTTGTCCAGGGCTTTGAAGAGCGGCATCAGATGCAGACCGATGGCACCAAGTTGCACATTGGCGGTGTCGGGGCAGTAAAAGCGCATAAATTCGTTGAAAAATTCGGTGTTGAATCCGAACCCCGGGTCCGTGGCGTCGTCAGCGACAACGCGGTTGCCGCCGGCGTGTTGCGCTATCAGCAGGCGTTTTCTTGCCAGTTCCATCAATTCCTCGGCGCCCATGCCGCTATCTGCCGGGATGCCGGCAATGCCGACGCTGACAATCAAGTGAATCGGCTCTCCGGCAATCACCACCTGGCTGTTGGCCAGGCCGCGACAGACGCGCTGGGCGAATGCCGTACAGCTCGCCAGGCTGGTGCCCGGTGAGATGATCAGGCAGTGGGAGTCGTCGTCGCAGCCGATACTGTCGCTACTGCCGATCTTGGTGCGCAGGACCTGACACAGGCGCTTGGCGATCGAGGTCAGGGTGTCCTTGCCAAAGCGTGCCGCCAGTTTGTCGGCGTCATCAAGGCCGAAAGCGAGGACGCCAACCATGCCGGAAGTGCTGGCCTGCTCGGCAATGACCTGTTCCAGCTGACGTGGGAGATCGGTGCAACAAAGGATGGGGGCGCAAGTCTTTTCGTCCGCTCGTTTCAGTGGGGCGTTGCGCGGAATGGCCGACGGGATGGTCTGCGTGTCGGCAAAGCTCAGTGCCAGTTCCCAGTTCACCAGGCGGCCGATGCGATCAAGAATCTTCTCGCGACTCATGCCACGGGTAATGAAACTGGTGACCCCTTTTTCTCTTGCGAGTTGGCGATCTTCCTCGGTTTCATGGTCGGAAATGAGCAGCAGGAAGGGGATGTCGCAGAGTCGGCGCAGTTTGCTGATCCGCAGCCGGGCGAGCAGGTCAAGTCCGCTCAGGCGGGGGAGCTGGGCGCCAGAAACAACGGCGATGATGGACGAGTCAAGAACCAGCGACTGCCATGCAGATTCGCCGTCTGACTCTTCCCTGACCTCGTAATGCTCGCGCAGATGTTTTGCGAGCGTGGATCTGACGACCCTGGACTGGTCGACGACCAGTACACGGCGTAATCCCTCCTCCATTGTGTCCTCCCTTCGCTCTTTGTCGAAGAGTAAATTTATTGCCTTGCAGGCGGGCAATTGTCGCTTATGTTATTGCGTGAGGCAATCCTCGGGGCTGCTGCGAGCGGTGTGCTGCGGGTGGGATCAGTTTTTCTTTTCGTCCTTCGCGCGCTCTGCGCAACGGTACTCCATGTCGTCTAGCGGCAAACCAAAACCGAGGGCTTCATCCAGCGCACGAATCAGTGGCATCAGCTGCAGTCCCAGCGCCCCCATGGCGATGTTCGACGGCGAAGTCGAGCAATAGCGCGAGAGGCTGAACAGGTAATCAGGCGTAAAGGCAAAGTCCGGTTCTGTCTTGTCGCTTGCGACAACGCGGCTTCCCCCCGCTTCCTGGGCGCGCTGCAGACGATCGTTGGCCAGCGACAGCAAGCCTGCAGCGCTGGTGGTGGAATCAGCGGGTACGCTGGCGACGCCAGCGCTGGCCTTGAAATTCAATGGTGAGCCGCCGATGGAAATATGGCTCTGTGCGAGTCCGCGACAAACTCGCTGCGCGAACGCCAGGCAGCTGGCATGGCTTGTTCCGGGGGTAACGATGATGCATCTGCCGTGTTCGTCGCAGCCAATGCTGTCGCCGCTCCCGACCTTTGCCTGCAGAATCTTTCCGAGGCGCTTGGCGATCGTCAGCAACGAGCGCTGCCCGTAGAGGCCCGAGACCGATGCCGCATCATCCAGCCCAAAGCTGATGATGCCGAGCGTTCCCGTTTTCATCGCAATGCCAACCAGTGCGGCATCGATGCGCGCGCGTAACTCGGCAGTGCTCAGCGGAGTCCAGTGGGTGCTGTTTTCTTCGCGCTTCAGCGGTTGATTGTGCTGAAGTGCGGTCGGCATGATCTGCGAGTCGGTGAGGTTTGTCGCGAACTCCCAATTCACCAGGCGCCCGATGCACTCGAGGATGTCTTCCTTCGACATCTCCCTGCTGACGAAATCGGTTACCCCGCGCTCCGCGGCCATCCGGCGGTCTTCTTCCGATTCGTTGCCGGAGACGAGTAGAAGGAAGGGGATGTCGCAGATCCTGCGCAGCTTGCTGATTCGAATCTTGGCCAGCAGGTCCAGGCCGTTCAGGCGAGGCAGGTTTGCGCTGGAAATGACGGCAATGATCGACGCGTCGAGGACCAGTGCCTGCCAGGCGGCGTCGCCATCGGCTTCCTCCCGGATTTCGAAATCATCCCGAAGGTGTTTTGCGAGAGCGGACCTGACAACCTTCGAAGGGTCGACAACCAGTACGCGGCGTAATCCCTCCTCCATTGCTCCCTCTCTTCGCTATTATTCAAAAAGTGTGAATTATTTCCTTGTCAGCGTGCGATTCTCACCGATGTTGATGCGCCGGGCAATGCTTTGTTGCGCACCCTTTGGCTGCATGTGCCTGGCGAGGCGATGCAAAGACATGGCCAAGGCTTTGAATGCCCCGACGGTGGATGGAAATGACCAGGCGCTACGGCATGTTGCGCAAGCGCTTTTCAAGCAAGCCACCAGGTTCCCGTACGAGTTCATGGCGATGGCGATGGCGATCGCGGCCTTCACCAACGCGGGCGATAGGTTCTGACAATGGTGATTTGCTGTCCTGATAAAACACTTTTCAGGGCGACATGAATGAATTGGCAGCCACAGCACCTGCCCGGAACAGGTTTGTCGCATTCAAGGAACTCATGCGGCAATTCCATTTCATACCTGTTAAGGATGCGATCACCTGCCCATTTCGGCCGTAACGACACTTCGTCCCAGGCGCTTGGATTAACGTCAGCGCCGCCCAGCGTGATGGAGGGATCCATGAAAACAAGAACGTCTCGCGCCCTGATCCAGGGTGTCGCTGGCCGCTCAATCTACGGGAGGGGCTTGCTCCCCTGTCTGCCTCCGCCCGGTAGCGGGTGCCGCCTGCGCGCGCAATTGTCCAAGGGCAGCTGCGGAGGCCGGTGACATGGAAAGCTTCGCCTTTTTCCTCCCTGCGTGGCCGCCTGCGGTCAGCCCCCTGCTATGGATCGCGCTGGCGGTGATCGGTGCCGCATTGGCCGGAGAGTTCGTGCGCCACCAGCTCGGCTTGCCGAGAATCACGGCCTATCCGGTTGTCGGAATGCTGGTGGCTGCGCTGGCTGGGGAGCAGGTGGTGGCCGAAAGTAGCGAATGGCTGCAGCGCGGGCTGGACGTGGCGTTGGCTATCCTTCTTTTTGAACTGGGCAGCCGTGTCGATCTGCGCTGGCTTCGCCATAACCGTTGGCTGCTGGTGACCAGCCTGTTCGAATCGCTGGCGGCATTTGCCGCCGTGTTTGCCGTCTGCCGCTATTTCGACCTGGCCGTCGAGGTGGCGGTGCTGCTGGCGACGATTGGAATGGCGACGTCGCCCGCCGTCGTCGTCCGCGTGGTTGCCGAGAGTGGCGCCCAAGGGCAGGTGAGTACGCGGCTGCTGGTCCTCAGCGCGCTGAATACGATCTACGCCGTCGTCGGGGTTCACCTGGTCATGGGCGGGCTGCATCAGCGCTACAGTGGCGACTGGCTGTTGGCGATCACCCATCCGCTCTATCTGCTCGGCGCCGGCCTGGCGGTCGGCATGCTGCTGGCGATGGCGGTCAGCGCCCTGCAGCGTTGGCTGCGCCTGCGCGACGAATATGCCTCAATCATTCTGCTTGGCCTGGTCTTGCTGACCATTGGCGTTATCGAGGCCCTACGCTTGCAGGTCACCCTGTGCATGCTCTTCGCCGGCCTCGTCCTGCGCAACGGAAAGCACCGTGCGTGGGTGTTTCCCCGCCATTTCGGCTCGGTTGGCGGCGTTCTGGTCGTGCTGTTGTTCCTGGTTGTCGGCATGCAGATCCGGCTTGAGCATCTGCTCGTCGGCGGTGGCATGGCCATGGCGCTGATTGTCGCCCGTAGCCTGGCCAAGCTCGCTGGTGTGCTGCTCTTGTCGCGGCCAGCCGGTATCAGCTGGCGGCAGGGACTATTGCTCGGCTTCGCACTGTCGCCGGCGGCGGGGCCGGTGATGGTGGCGGCCAGTGAGTTTGGTTTGCTCTATCCGGAATTGCAGGGAAGCATGGTGCCAGTGGCCATGAGTGCAGCGGCGATCATGGAGCTGGCGGGGCCGGTGATCGTGGCGCTGTGCCTCAAGTGGAGCGGGGAGCGCCATGACTGAAGCTACGCAGCATGATTTGCCGGAATTTTCGCAATCCGCGTTGCTGACGCTGGGGATTGAACTTGAACTGCAGATCGTCGGCAGCCAGGATTACAACCTGATCGGCGCGGCCCCCGATTTGTTGCGCGAAATGGCCGGACGCACGCATCCCGGTGACGTGAAACCGGAAATCGTCGATTCGATGATCGAGCTGTCGACCGACATCTGCCAGGATTACAGTGATGCGGTCAGCCAGTTACGCAGCATCCGCAACGAGCTGGTGCGCCAGGCCGACCGGCTCGGCATCCTGCTTTCCGGCGGCGGTACGCATCCCTTCCAGCACTGGGCGCGCCAGGCCATTTTCGATGCCCCGCGCTTTCACCACCTGTCGCAGCTGTACGGCTATCTGGCCAAGCAGTTCACCATTTTCGGCCAGCATGTCCATATTGGCTGCGACAGCCCGGATCAGGCGCTCTGGCTGCTGCACGCCTTCGGCCGCTACATTCCCCATTTCATCGCCTTGTCGGCTGCCTCGCCTTTCGTGCAGGGGAGCGACACTGGCTTCCAGTCAGCGCGCCTCAATTCCGTCTTCGCCTTTCCCCTCAGCGGACGGGCACCGTTCGTTCTGCACTGGGAAGAGTTCTCCGCCTACTACCGCAAGATGGTGGCCACCGGGGTCGTCAAGAGCATGAAGGATTTCTACTGGGATATCCGGCCGAAACCGGAGTACGGCACCATCGAGTTGCGCGTGATGGATACGCCGAGAACCGTCGAGCGGGCGGCGCAGATTGCGGCCTATGCCCAGGCACTGGCCCGCTATCTGCTGGAAGAAAACCCGTTTTCG
>Ga0172380_10000787_pt1 | contig 57957 bp, 78 predicted proteins | sample Leawe162metaG_FD_119747 | JGI IMG/M metagenome (GOLD analysis project Ga0172380, IMG submission 119747) | Leachate microbial communities from a municipal landfill in Southern Ontario, Canada - Leachate well 162 metaG | ecosystem: Engineered > Solid waste > Landfill > Unclassified | place... | reverse complement strand
TGTCGTCGATCACCGAGAGAGCATCCTCGCGCATCTTCTCCGCGGCTTCGGTCGGGGTCATGGCAGTGAGTCCTTCCGGTGGATATCATCGACGATGCGGGCGGCGTCGTTGAAGGCGTTGGCGCGGGCGCGGCACCTAGCGGCTTGCAAAAGATCGTGCTGCACGACGTACCTGTCCGCGTCGCTGTACGAAGCGGCGCAGGCTTCATTCAGGGCCGTTACCGCCTCGAACCTAAGCACTGTCCGGGCGCCCATTTCCGCCGTCAGCGCCTTCCGCAGTCGCTCGATCTCGTCGAGCGCGGCCGGCAGCAGCGTGCGCGCGGCGGCGTGGGCGATTGCCTTGGGCACGTCGCACAGCGCGCGGGCGGCGGGCAGGTCGAACGGGGCGGCGGTCATAGCCCTTCTCCCTCGGTGACGGTCAGCGGGCCGAGGCAGGCGATGCGGCTAGACCCGGCGTTGTCGTCGGCGGAAGCGCGCGTCGGGTACACGGAGCCCCACACATCGCAGCCAGCCGGCGGGTACACGTTGACGAACACCGTATGCCGCGCGGGCTCGGGCTGGGTGTTGCGGAGGTCCCTGGGGCTCGGCGAGTCGCCCCACCACATCTTGCCGCGCGCCGTCCATTTCTCCACTTCGCCGTTGTCACCGATGAGCCCGACAGCCGGGAACTTCCCCGGCCCATCCGTACACAGCACCCGGACCTTGCGCGGCGGGTCCTCGCGCGTCTCGACCGGCTTGCTCCAGTCGATGGCCGGCGGCGCGGAAGGCTCGGCGGCGGGGATGTTGATGAGGTCGTCTGGGCAATAGTCCGGGTACGCGCTAATCGATCGGAACCAGCGACCATCTTCCCGATAATTCCATGTTTCCTTGGGCGCGGGGTTATTCGTTATCTCGACAATACGGTTTTTCCCGTCATGCCTGCCAGTCCACTCCGCCTTCCGCCCATCCCGCGTGGTGAACGGCTTCGACCAGTCGAACGGAGCATCGGCGGGCAGGTTCTGGAGGTCGCGCTCGTCCGGCTTACCGTGTTCCCAGTAGCGACCATCCTCTGTGTATGAGCATGCGACGCGGCCAAGTAGCACCTTCCTGCTATATCCCGAAGCAATTGCCCTTTCCGGCTTGAGCACCGCTTTCCTCGGCGGCGTCTCCTTGGTCCACAGCGGCAGGGACCAGTCCACAGGCTTGTGCTGGGTCATGAGGTGGGCTCCGGTGTTGGAGTGAGTCATTTTGGGGCTCCTTGAGTTAGGATTGATGGACCAGGCCGCAGCAGCCGGTTGGGTTAGGGTTCGGGCGAACTAGGATGACCCAGCGGTCGGTCCGCTTCAGCTCCTCCCAGCCATCGACCAGCATCCCATTCACTTCCTCGTCGCTGTAATCTCGGATCACCTTGCGATCCTGCGGCCCATCTACCCAGTCCCAGCCCATGCACTTTGGGCCGAGGCAGGGAGTGGGGTGAGGTAGGGTGAGGGGGCAGATGTGCTGGGATGCGGTGGTGGGGGTGACTGGGGCATGTGGGATTACTCCTTGGGCTCGGGAGCAAGCCCGCCGTGAGCATGGATGATGATGGCTACCAGAGCCAGCGGTACATCGGCATACACCGTATCCGTTGGCTTGCTCCAGTCCTCCGCATACTCCTCCAGTTCCGCAAGCACCCGATTGGGGAACCCCAATTCCACAGCATTCCACGGACCACGTGAGTCTCGCGGCGTGCAGTAGTGATAGTCACTGGCCTGGCAGGAGAATGACAGGCCATCGGTACAGGTGAGTCGGCTGAGGTTTTGGAGTGTTGTACCCTCTTTCTGCCGGGTGTATGGGGCAAGGCGGGACTGTAGGTCGATCAAGATGTTGAGTACGTCGAGGGGGTTGGAGTGTGTCATCTGGGGCTCCTTGTGAGTGGTGGTGAGACCCTGTGTCTCGTCCGGGCCATTCCTGATGGAGCCTGCGGAAGGCTCCATGTGGAAGGGTCAGGGGGAAAGAGGAGGAGTGTTGGCCTGGGCTTGCTTTGCTAGCTCAATCGCGCGGTCAAAGACCTTGAGTATGGCCTCGTGGCCGCGGGAGTCGTTGACGTAGACAAAGCTCAGCCTGGGATAGTAATACGTGGCAGCGTGGTCGAGGAGGTATGCAGCAGTATTTGCCGCTGCCACCGCACGACCTGAGACCTTGGCCACTGCTCCAGCAGCGCACCAGCAGACTGCTACACGGGACATGGCCGGGACCGAATTGCCAAATGCGGACTTGGCCATGTTTCCTTGCGTCCAGCGAGCGGGATCGGAGATTAACTCACGGGCTGCTCGGAGGATGGACTCGGGAGTGGGCGTGGGCTTGCGGGGGGTCATGGCGTGGGCTCCGTTGCACAGGCAATAGCCTGTTTGGCTTGGCTGTGGATCTCGCTATCCTGCTCAGCTAACTGTATAATCCGCTGCAGTGCAGCTAGCATGACTGGGGTTGCTGCTACCAGTCGCACATCTTCCTCTGATGCGTCGATGTGAGTCCCGGACCAATGATCATGGCCGGTGGATAACGGGCCAATGCTGTGCGATACCCGCCAGAGTTCATCTCCTATTTGGATGCCAGCACGACCTGAATGCTGATTATACTTGACATCGCTGAAGTCAGCTCGGCAGATGTACCAGGTGATTTCCCAGGGAGTGGTCATGTCTCAGGGCTCCTGAGCTAGCTCAATCACCCGATCATACACTGCCAGCACAGCTGCGTGGTCGTGGGTGTCGTTCAGGGCGATGTAGGAGCTGGAGTGGAATAGCTCCAGAGCAGCCTTATCCAGCAGATCATCCGCGGCGCAGAAGATTTCGTTGCTGGCATCGGAATGCCCACGCGCACGATACTCATACAGCAGGCTGCCCATCGCACACCAGCAGCAGGCGGTAGGGTCGGTGACCGCGACCGGCTCACCGTCAGCTCGCCGGGCGTTGGTGTGCTGGGTCCAGTTCGCGGGATTGGCGATGCGATTGCGCGCAGAGGTGAGTATTTCTTTCGGGGTCATCTTGGGGGCTCCGGGAGTTGGCTTTGCGCTAGAGGCCCAGATCCGCAAGGAACGCTGCGGCGTTGAACTTGGGCTTGGTTTTGCGCAGGTCGAGGGTAGGGGTAGGTGCAGTGGCGGGGGACTTGCCCTTCGGGGCTTTGGCTTGGTGGCCTTTGGCCTTGCGCTCGGCCTTTGCGTTGGCCTTGGCCTCAGCCTTGCGAGCCGAGGCCTCGCCCTGCGTCAGGCCCTTATGGTGTTGACGCATGGACTCCAGCACCAAGGTCCGGAACCACTGCTCGGTCTTGGGCTTCTCCGCGTTCGCGGCGCGAATGAACTCCTCCACGCTAGCCAGGCTCCCGGCGTATTCTTTGTTGGAGTTGAGCTGGAAGGTTCGGAGGAAGAACTCCGCCCCGTGCTGCATGGAGCGTTCCACGGGCCAGCCGTCGCTGACGCGGAGAGCAGCGGTGAGGGCGGCGGTGAGCCGCTCTTGGGCCTTCATCTGCGCCACCTCGGCGCTGGGCCAGGTCTCAGGCCAGTGCCAGACTTTGCCGTCGGTTTCGATCGCGGGGTGGAAGGATCGGCCGTTTGTGGCGGTGACTGCTGTTGCACGAGTGGTGAATTTGAGCATGGCTTGGGACTCCGTATCACGGCTTGAGGTCTGGGAGATCGGGGATTGGCGTGGTTTGGCTGGGGGGATTTGAGACTGGGGGAATTTTGATTACAGGGGTAATAACCGCACCTTGCATGGGGACGCTGTTAAATGTCAACCCCGCGGCATAGTCCACAAGCAAATCGTGGAGAAACTGCGAGGGCTTTTTGCCTTCGGCTGCTGCCATTTGCTGGAGTAGCAATTCTGCACGGTCGCTGAGTCGGTGGGTGGACATGGGGTTGGCTCCTGCGCCTCTCCGGGGTGATCCAGTAATGCTGGGAGTCCAGTCCCCCAGCATTGGTTGAGCACCTGCGGTTAGCTGCTTGCATCGGTCAGGTTATCTTCCGCTTGCTCGATGCTGCTGATTGCCTCTTCCAGTTGTGCAATGACTTCTTCCGCACGCTCGCCTTTCTCACCTTGCTGGAGGCTCTCAGGCATGTTATCGTAAGACTCCTGTTCCTGCTCTATGATTTCGCCGAGCGCTTCACGTGCCTCGCTCAGCATGGCCTGGACCTTGGTGATAACTTTGCGGCGGGCGTTGTTCATGGTGAAGGACTCCTTGTTAGATTGTGAGGCTGACTCTACTCACAGCCCCAGATCGGCCAGATAACTTGTCACGTTGAATGCTGGTGGCGCGGGGGGCTGCCACTGCTTGCGCTTGCGGGACTGGCCCCTTGGGCGTAGGCTGGGGAGCATATGCGGGGGGACTGTGATCTCGGCGTCAGGGTGGCGCTGGTCGAATTGCTTCGCGCCGAGGTTGCGAGTGTGCTTTGCGGCCTCTCGGAGCCAACGGGGGCAAGTCGTGCCAGCAGGCCAGGTCTCGCTGGGGTAACTCGCTGCGATCCTGCGTCCCAGTTCATACCACTGCTGATACACGAACACAGTCTGCTGGCGTTTGTCGGGCGTGGTTGCCGGGACCAACTCCAGCACGTCCCGGATTTCCCGGCCGCTGCGGGCGTCGCAGAAGCCTAGGTAAATAACCGGGTTGGCGTTGGCGCGGGTTATGATGGTGAGTAGGGAGTTGCGGGAGGAGGAGGAGTTGGACATGAGTTAGGCTCCGAGGTTTGGGTCACTCGTGCTGATCACAAACTGCCCACCGCGGCCGCGAGTCACGTGGGAGTACTCGGTGATTTGGTCGCAGCTGCGCAGGCCGGCTTTGACTGGCAGCTCGAACCTCGTGGGGTCGCGCTTCCAGAGTTTCGTCCGGCCGGTGCGGCGGAGGAGCCAGTAGCGGCCGTTGACCATTAGGGTCCAGAGGTGGCCGTTGTCGAGCGCTTGTTCCAGGTCCTGCCGAGTGATTTGCGGTGGGAGCGTGGTGAAGGCTGGGTGCTGGGGCTGGCTGGTTGGCTGGGTCATTGTGGGGGGTTCCTTGGTATGGGGTAGACTTGCGCTTGCGCTGGTTGGCGTGGGGGCTAAGGCTGTGGGGTATTGGCGTTGCCCCACAGCTTTGACGTGGTATTAATCTACTACCTTGTATGGTTTGGGGCACCAATACTTATGCACAGGGAGCACGTATACAAACTCCCCTTCCTTGGCCATATCTGCAATTTCCTCAATTGCATTGGCTTTACCCGTCCCCATCCACTCGAACCGCCCATCATCAGGGTTGAGTGCAAGGACCAGGAAGTCCGGGTCGGTCGTGGAGTCGTAATCGGGCATGGTGGACATGGTGGAGTCCTTTGGGTTGGAGTTAGCCTTCGGCCGTGCGCCGCGGGATGGCGGCATAGGGTAGTGTATGGGACGGCGCGCGGCGTGTCAAGGCCGGTGGCATGGCATGGGGTGGCGTGTGACGTGGCACCTGGGCCACCGCGCCGGCCCTATCGTAATGGCACCGGCGCGCATGCGCCCGCGCGTTGCAATTCCCGTGCCACGGCAAAAATCATGCCAACCCGTGACCGCATGGATTTCCCGTGCTCCATGTCATACCACTGGCATGTTGTGCTGGGACTGGAAGCTGGGGCTAGGAGCTGGGTGTTGGGGAGTTGGGTTGGTGTGGGGCGGGATTGGGCTGGTAGAATTGGGCCAGCCCCTGTCCCACCTTTTATGATAAAACCGTCCCACCAGTCCCGCGGGATGACGTTGGCTTGGGGGCATGGAGTCGGGGACATTGGGCCTGGCGCGGGGCAATAGCCCGCCCCTTTGGGGCAGTTTTCCCCATTCCCACGCCGAGTTATCCCCAATTTCGCGCGGGATTGCGGGGATTTGCTTGGGATTTGCCGAAATCTTAGTGGGCTCTGGCCCCCCACAACCCGTCTCTGGACACCACCCCGACCTACCATGCTCCGGCATGATTTTGCCCCGGCAGGCCCTTTTCTCTGGGTGGCCCCAGTCCCCCTCCTCGTGGGGGACGTGCTTTTTTCAGAAAATGCTCAAAAAAAAAAATTCAGTCTAGTAAATAAGGGACTCGTCCCACCCGCCGAAAGTGGCCTATTTTGCCATTTTCGTGCTCCAGCATGGTAGGACATGGCGCCAGCTGGAGCGGCGTTGCGGCACCCCGAAGCCCACGCAAGAACGCGAAAATCATCACCGAATTTGCTCAAGGAGCCCCGGGAAATGGGGTTTCTCAAGGAATTGTGTCCCAAAAGCTCGTCCCATGTTTTAGGATAAAAGGTGGGCCGAGCGCCGCAGGGGCAAAACTGGTGGGCTGGCGTGGGGCAGGGGCATGCCATGGAGGCGTTGCTCCAGCATGCCAGCCCCACAAAAATCCCGACTCAGCCACTAGGAGCAAGAATTTGCCGATGATGCACGCTCCAGCACCGTGGCCTTTGAAGGGGAAAAGGGGAACGAATTGTGGCGAAATTAGGGCAGGAGCAGGGGCATGGGCGGGGGTATGGCGTGGGCAGGGGCATGTATGGGCGTGCCTGGAATGCCCCGCGCCGGGGCATGGCGTGGCGTGGCGTGGCGTGTGGCAGGGTAGGCTGGTAGGGGTGCCGCGGAACGCGGCAATGGGGCATGGGCGGGCCGCAAAATGGATCCTAGGGCATATGCCCTACAATGCCCGGAAATGCCCCGCCATCGGCCATTGGCATTTCCGGCATGGGGTATACCGGCAATGCCCCAACGCCCGTCCTGCGCCGTCGTGGTGCCTTGACGCCACAATGCCCCTGCCCAGCAGGGTGCCTGTCAGGGTGCCGGTAGGCACAAGAAACCCGCTAGGGTGGCCCCAGCGGGTCTCATTGCGGACTCAAGGAAGGCAATCCTATGCGCAGGATTGCCGGAGAGTGTGACGAGTTAGGGCAGGGACAGAGGCACCGCGCCCCTTGTCCCTGCCCCTTGCATTGTCACAACTCGATCGTCACGGCGGCGGACTCGTCGATCCGGCGCTGCGCCGCGGCGGACCACGCATCGCGGTACTTTTCCGCCGTGGCATTGACCAAGGCACTCAGGTCCGCGCCGGTAGGCAGCGGCTTTGCCTTCTTTTCCGCGGCCGACTTCTTGTTGTGCGCGGCGCGAATGGCGTCGGCTGCCATGATCCGCAATTCCTTGGTCAACTCGTCCACGCGCCCGCCGCCGGACAGCGGCGCGTCGATGACGTATTCCAGCGTGCCTTCCATAATCGCGGCGTGGCGTGCATCGCGCCGCGACTCCTCGTATTCCTCCATATCCTTCTCCGTCCACGGACCCTTGCGCCATTTGTTACCCTTCACCATCAGGTTGGCTTTCTGAGCGTCGCTGAGGGCGGTGGCATTCGCGAGGCTCTGTTTCGCCGCGAATGTGAGGAGATACATCAGCCCATTCGCGTGCATCGTCGCGAGATCGAAGGTGTACGGCCCGACGGAAATCTTGTCGTGCGGCAGGGAAATGGTGACGGTTGCCATGATCTTGTGTCCTTGTGGTTCGGCGGACCATCTTGTCCGCCCCACAAACATAGGGACCGAGCCCGATCGGTGCAATAGGGAAAATGCAATGGAATGGAAAAAAGTTTGCCCAGGGCATTGTGGCAGGGACCAGGCAGGCAACAGGTCCCTTGCGCCACGTCCACCTTGTTCCCGTCCGTGCGCCCGCGCGCGTTGCAAGGGCCGTGCCAATTGGCCGGACTCGTCACACCTTTTATGATAAAACATGGCCACCGGGCTGCGTCGCGGCCTATGCCCCTACAATCCATTCCGCGGCCCGTACACGGCCGTTGCCCTTGAACCATGTCCTAGTGCCAGCCCCATGCCCAACGGCCGTCCTGCGCGATTTCACCTTATGTTCCAGCCCTTGGCATGCCCCATGCCGATGCAACACCCATGCCAACAAGACTGGCCCGCGCATTGCATGGTGCATCCCTTGTGCCATGTCACTTGGCATGAGCCTCGCCATTGCATACCCCATGCCAACCTAACTGGCACGCGGCGTGCCATTGCAAGCCCCATGCCACACAACCTGGCACAATCCCTGCACACTGCATATCCTATGCCAGTCCGATGGTCCACCCATTGCATGATGCAAGGCGCGTGCCAAGGTTCCCTGCCTCGAGCCTAGAGTCCATGCAAACTCCATGCCATAGCTCCCCGCCCCAGTCCCTGCCTTCTGGCTCCATGTCCCCGCCCAAACGCCGAGTCATTCCGCCCCGACTCGAAGGGGGTATGTGGTCCATGGGGATTGCCTGGGACCCGATCAGAGAACCCCCACGGACAGTTTGGCAAAATAGTGAGAGCCCATCCTTGTGACGGGGGCCTTGGCCCCGAAACTGTGGCTAAATTTTCGCCCCGTGGAAAGGCTCGAGCCGGGCGCAAGCGCCCAATATGGGGTCTAAATTTTCGCCCCGCCGCAGGCGCTCGAGCCCACCTATGGCCCCACCCCACAAGCGCCCAAGCACCCCGCCCCGCCGCAAGATTGCCCAGCGCAACACCACGGAGTATAGTCAGGTATTCACAGGAGGCCGGCATGGACACGGATTGGTTTGAGGGGATTGCGCTGGGGTCGGCGCGGGGCGCGCGCGGGGGGAAAGCCCCGGTTGGGGCAGTCGCGGTAAGGGAGCTGAATGAGGCGGACTTGGACCTCCTCGCCGGGTCGGTGGGGTCCCAGATCACCCCGCTGGCTAAGCTCCGGGAGAGCCACCACCAGCTGGCAAGGCTGCTAGCCAAAGGCACGGCGCAAGTTGAGGCCGCGGCGATCACAGGGTACAGCCAGAGCCGGATTAGCATCCTCAAGCACGACCCGAGCTTCCAGGAACTCATGGAGTATTACCGGGGGCAGGTGGAGGAGATTTTTGTCGATGCGAATAAGCGGCTCGCGACTCTCGGGATCAGCGTCATTGATGAGTTGCAGGAACGGCTGGAAGAGGCCCCGCAGGACTTTAAGCCCCGGGAGTTGATGGAGCTGGCGGAACTGTGCTTGGATAGGAGTCTCACGAAGGGCCAAGGCCCAGGCTCAGCGGCGCCGGTCAGCGTCAATGTGACTTTTGTGGAACCCCCGAACCGCGAGTCCCGGATCACTGGTCCGGTGATTGATCTGGACTTTGAGACGTGATGACAAGGCCTAAGTCCCAAGCCCCCCAGTCCCAGCCCCCAACCTGAGCCCTCCCATGCACCGTCAAATCACCGGGTTGCTCTGGGCGGCCGAGTGCCAGCCCCCAGCATTCGCGGGGAAGGCCCGTCCACGCGGAGCTAAGGCCCTGGGCCTGCAATACGAACGACAGCTCGCCGCAGCGTTCCCACACGGCCGAGCTGGGCAGTGGTTTAGCTTTGTCGATGCGAATGGCTCGGGGTACTGTCAGCCGGATTTGCTGCTGGTGCTGCCGGAGGGACCGCTGGTGATGGAGTGTAAGCTGACGTGGGTGCCGGAGGCCCACAGCCAGCTGACGCAGTTATACCTTCCCGTTGTCTCAATGGCCCTGGGCAAGCCCGCCCGCGGACTCGTGGTCTGCAAACACCTGACCCCCAGCGCACCGGAGGCTGAGGGCAACTGGCAAGACGCGCTAGCTTGCGGCAAAATTTGGCATTGGCTGGGGCCACAGCAGTCCAAAGCCCCACGGCGGCGCAGCAAGGCAGTCTCACAGTTATTGCAAACGTGGTAGTCTTTCGGGAGTTCCCAAGAAACCAGTGAGCCGGTGTAGAGTGGGATTCGGCTCAGCGGAAGGATTACAGCTATGACGATCGCGAATTTCCAGTCCGGGTTTCGGCTGATTGACGGTGATGCGCTGAATGTGCTGGTGGCGGCCATCAACGCCAGCACCACCTTGCTGAGCGCCACTGCAGGCACGGTCAGCGCCAGCAAAGCGGTGGTGGTGGACTCCAGCAAAGACATCACCGGGTTCCGCAATGTCACGGCGACTGGGACGATCACTGGCGTCACGCTGGCCGCCACGGCTGGAATCACGGCGGTAACGTCGATCGCCGGTGCGACGGTCAGTGGCTCTACCTCGGTCTCGTCCCCTGCGGTGAACGTTGGGTCGAGTGGCGCTGCCGGGTCGCTGTCCGTATTCCCGGCCACGGCATCCAAGGGCAAAACCCTGTTCACTGCCGCGGACAACACCGGCAACACCACCACCACGATCACCACGGCGCTCCAGGCCACTACGCGGACCTACACCGTCCCGGATGCTGGGGCGAATGCCAAGTTCGTCTTGCAGAATGCCGGCACCGTCACGCTCAGCACCAACGCCGGGGTGATGAGCACCCTCGCGGGGGTGATCACCACCGAGGCGCTGACGACTGCCGCGGGCGACGGGCAGGACCTGACCATCACCAACACCCTGTGCACCACGGCCAGTATCATCCTGGTGACGCGGAATGGCGGAACCAGCACTGGTGGCACCCCGATCATCAAGGCTGTGCCGGGGAACGGGTCGTACGTGATCACGCTGGATAACAAGCACGCGAGCGCCGCGTTTGACGGCACGTTTATCCTCGGTGTGCTGATTGTACAGCCGTAAAGGCGGGGGCGAGAGTGGCGAAAAACCCGAACCTCTCCGTGGGTCGTGGAGAGAAGCAATCAGTGGCGCAGGGCGGCGGTCTCACGGCCAAAGGCCGGGCGAAGTACAACGCTGCGACGGGCTCAAATCTCAAAGCCCCGACGAAAGACCCGTCCAACCCGCGGCACAAGTCGTTCTGCGCACGGAGTGCTGGTTGGGATGGCCCGCGGGGCAAGGCCGCTCGCGAACGGTGGGGTTGCTGAAATGACTGGAATACTCCTTCCTAACGGTCGGCAGCAGTTTGTCGATATTAACGGGGAACCGCTGGTCGGTGGGAAGGTGTATTTTTACACTGCGCAGGACCTGGTTACTCCAAAAGACACGTACCAGAACGCTGCGCTGACCATCCCCAACACCAACCCTGTGGTGCTGGATGCACGAGGCCAAGCGATCATCTTCGGCAGCGGGTACTACTGGCAGGTCCTCAAGGATGCGCTGGGCAATACCATCTGGACCGGGGAACTTGCGGGCAATGCCCAGACCTCCGCGGAGGTGACGTTCCTGCAAAGTGGTGCTGGGGCGGTTACGCGGACTGTCCAGGCGGTACTGCGGGAAAATCATCTTTCAGCACTGGACTTCGGCGCGGATAACACCGGGGCGACGGACACCGTCGCGGCCCTCCAGCTTATGTCCAATGAAGCTCTGGCCTCGGGCAAGCGCATGTTCATGCCGCCGGGGATTTACAAGATCGGCTCGCGGTGGAATATCGAGGCGAGTGAGCTGGTCATGCACCCCGGCGCGCAGATTCGCTGTGATGCGGCGGATGCGACGACTTGGACTAATGGTGCGCTGCGGATTAGCGGCGGGGCCAAGGTGTTCGGCGGGACGATTTACACCACTGGCGCGGCGCTCAGCTCTAACGGCACGCTGGTTTCCATCGTAAACGGGGAACTGGATGGGGTGACGCTCTGGAACCAGCTGTTCACTGGCATTGCGATCGCTGGCCCCGCGCGAGTGGCGAACTGTGTGGTGAATGGCGGTGGGTATCGGAGTGTGCTGGTAGCATTGACTGCGGCTGGCACTGTGGTGTTGGATAGTGTTGTTGCGTACAACACCGGCGTGCTGTATGTGAATAAGGTCTGGTCTGGAGTTGTTGCACTGGCCGGGCGGAGCTTTTTCATTGCGTCCTCGTTTGGCACAACGAGCAAGTTCCAAATTTTGAACTGTGAAAGCAATTACGTTTACGGATCAGCGCTGTGGGTGAGTGACCCTGGTTCCCCTGCGATCTCAAATGTATTGATTGATGGGTTCAAATCCAGTTACGCTGGGTATTATGTAGATGCAGGTGGGACGCCAATTCAGGGTAGTCAATCGGGGACTGCGATTGAGTTGGCCTCGACTGCCGGGGCGGTTGTGCAGAACTGTGTGGTATACGCCCCGCTTGGGTACTGCCTTGCAAACTTCTACTCCAATGACGCGGTGCTGGTGAACAATGTCCTGACGGGCACGCTTGGTGACCCGATCATAGCGCTTGGTGCGTCTGATCGAGTGATCGTGCAGGGAAATGTGCTGCGCAATGGGACGACAGGGGTGATACTGGGGGATAATGACCTCAATCCCAGACTTGTCCCTTGCAATGACTGCCAGATCATCGGCAATACGTTCATTGAATGCACTGACGGCGCGATCAACTTCATGAGCGGCGATGGGCTGCTGGTGATGAACAACACGATCGTTGGTGGTTGTGACTCGACGAACTGGACTCAAGGCGCTTCCTCGCTGCGCGATGCGTACAGGATGAGCGCGGCGATGGCAAATCGCGTGCAGAGCTTCGGGAATAAGGTAAGCGGGCTGATTACTAACCTCTGGAACACCATGACGCCGGTGGTTATCATCGGGACCGGGCAGGTTGGGACGTTCCAGGTTGGTGAGCGGTTTGATGTGACGTATACGGAGATTGGAGCAGCGCCGGTTACTGTTATGAATGCTGGAGCGGTATATGCCGCGAATGCCTCGACCCCGGAAGTGACGCTGCTTACATACACGCTCGGGCTCAATCTGGTCTCCGCGACAGTGACGGGGCTGACTTCTGGGGCGGTGCTGGTAGGCGGAACGCTGGGTGTGTTTTCAGTGACGAAGCCGCTGGTTGCACTCAACGAAGGCCCTATTGCTGCGCCGTATCTCATGGCCCCAAGCACCGATCTATACACGCGGACGGTTACGCTGGCATCTGCTGTGAACCCGCAGCCGTATCTGCGGTTGATCGCAGCGGCCACAGGGTCACGGGCGAATACCGGCAGCATCAATGTAGCGAACACCACGCTTACCGGGTCTACAGCGCTGGAGTTGCTGGATTACACTCCGTACTTGTCCAAGCCAGATGACTGGTACGTTGTGTGTTATTTGAAAAAAGCTCTCGGGATGGGGGCTGGGAATATCAACAACGGGATACTGAAGTTCGGGCTTAGCTCGACTGCAGCTTCTGCGAATACATTCGCGCTGTTTTATCTGGCTTCTCAGTTGTACTGGACTGCAAAGAAAATCGGCGGGCTTAACAATGGGGACTGGATGCCAGTTGTGCTGAAGTTGTCGGAGCTGCTGGATCCCGCAGATGCACCTTACACGGCGCTTGGCTACTACAACATTACAAAGCTCAACACTACCAGCCTTATCCTCGGCGGTGTTGCCGTTGGGAATTTTGTAGTAGGGGAAACGGTCAATATCACAGCGCCTGCAGTGGGAACTGGAACTGTGGTTAGCTGGGATTCCGCGACAAGCTCGCTGGAACTGGTGCAAGCAAGTGTTGCGTATAATGTTGGTGGGTTTGACTGCAATGGCGCGACGAGTAGTGCGACGTTGACTGGCGGGACAGTTCGAACGTATGATCTGACTGTTACAAAACCGGTGCTGATGAATGTGCAGGAACTGTAGGAGGGTGCGATGACTGGTTTCCCGTCGGTTGCAAATGCGGTTGCAGTTGCAGATCCTGATGCCCCAACACACTGGCTGAAGCCGACTGCGGCCGGGGCGCTGCCGAGTTCCCCCACGCAAATTAGCGCTGGGCTGACCTCGACCACCGGCACGATTGCGCTCAACGCGAGCCTCAGCGGGGCTATTGCCATCGGCAACACCACGCCAGTTGCACTGATCATGCCGGCAGCGTGGACGGCGGCTGGGCTGACGCTCCAGGCTAGTGTGGATGGGGTGGCATACAATGACGTGTATGATCAGTATGGGAACGAGGTTACGCTGACGGTCTCGACCTCGCGGCATGTGTTGCTGGACCCGAGTGTGCTGGTCGGGATGACGCATGTGAAGCTGCGGAGCGGGACGGCGGGTGTGCCAGTGGTGCAGCTTGCTGCTCGGGTGCTGACGCTGATCTCGCGGGGGCTGGCATGAGCTTGCTGCTGTGGGGATCGCAGGGGTGGCTGCTGGATTTTGTGAACTCCAGCCCCACGCCAGGCTTTACCCGCGCAAGCTCTGGGACGTATTTGGATAGTACTGGAGTGCTGGTGACGGCAGCGGCAAATGCTGCGCGGTTTGGGTACAGCACCGCAGGGGCGAAGCTCGGGCTCTTGATGGAGCCAACGCGGGATAACTTGCTGCTGAACAGCACCATGGTCGGGGCTGTTGCTGGGACTCCCGGAACTCCGCCGACTGGTTGGACTATTCAAACTGTCGGGCTGACGCTGACGATTGTCGGTACTGGCACGGAAGATGGGTATAACTACATTGACGCCCGCTGGTCTGGAACGACAGTATTCGGCGGGATGTATTTGTTTCTCCCACAGACGCTTGGGGTGGCAGCGAGCACCGGCCAGACGTATACGGCAAGTGGGTTGCTGAGGCTGGTTGCCGGGAGCCTGACCAACGCCACACTGACCCTTTCGGTACAAGAGCTTAATGCGGGGTTGGGTGTTCTCGCATCGTCAACTCAGCTGGTTGTTCCAACAAGCGCGGCGCTGAAAACGCAGCAGCACTCCCTGACGCGGACGCTGAACCAAGCAACTACCGCGAAGGTCCGGTCGCAGATTCTTGGGTCAGTTAACGGTGCAGTGGATTTCACGCTGCGCTATGGCTGGCCGCAGATAGAGCTTGGCACCGGGGCAAGCAGCAGGATCGCGACGAGCACGGCCGCGGTGCAGCGGGCGGTGGATTTGATGGGTTTCGGGGCGAGTATGAATCCCGGCCAAGGGACGGTGCTGGTGACGTACTGGCCCCAGGTCTCGGCACTTGGGGCTGTGCAGAACTTGTTCCAGCTGGATGATGGGACTGATGACAACGCCCATGCGGTGCAGCTGACGGCAACGGGTGAAGCCCAGGTGGTCTGCACGGCAGGCGGTGGCGCGACAGGAACGCTGACTGGGACTGGGGTAACCGCTGGGGCGCAGCGGAAGATTTGCTACTCCTATGGCCCGGCGGGATTCAGGATGAGCCAAGACGGCGCGGCGTTGGTTACGGCAGCTGCTGGGGCGCTGCCAAGACTGGCCCAAGCCCGACTCGGGAACAACGTGGCAGGGACTACGCCGATGCTGGGGTATCAGCGTAGTATTCAATACTGGCCAGTGCAAAGGAACGATGAGAGAGCCTTGGCGGCTTGAGGGGGGATAGTGGAGGATCAAATTCCAATGACTGGGGTGAAAGCTTCCACTCTACTTGCAGCAGCCTCCGGTGCACTGGTGAGTATGACGTTCATCCAAGGGCTGACCACTAAAGAGGGACTGCTGGTGATTGCTAGCGGCACGGTCACGTCAGTGTATTTAACCCCTGTGGTGCAGGGAGTTTTTGAGCATTATACTGGGGCCCAGATGACCCAAGACTGGACACATGCAGCGAGTTTTCTCACTGGACTGCTGGGGATGAATGTTCTGGCTGGGTTTGTGAAGCTGGTAAGAGATTTTCGGAAAGACCCGTGGGGAACGATACTGCGGATTCGGGGAGGGGTAAAGTGATGGTCGGAGAGGACGCGCAGGGCAAGTTCCGGCTGAGCAGGGTGTCCAAAGCTAGGCTCGGGACCTGCCACCCGCTGCTGGTGGATCTGGTGGAGGAAGCGCTGGCTACAAGTCCGCTGGACTTCACTGTGCTCTGTGGGTACCGCGGGAAGGATGAACAGGACCTGGCCGTGGCCCAGGGCAATAGCAAGGTGAAGTGGCCGAACTCGAAGCATAATAGCTTGCCGAGTCGCGCCGTGGACCTGGCCCCGTACCCTGTGGATTGGGATGACTTGGGGCGATTCCGACAGCTCGCCACGCATGTGATGATGACCGCGCAAAGGATGGAGATTGGCCTGCGCTGGGGCGGGAACTTCCGCTTCGTTGACATGCCACATTTTGAACTCCAGGACATCCACTGATGCTCTCGCTTCTCATTGCCGCAGTCCCAGCACTTGCGCGGATCTTTGCTGGGGATGCCACGGGAAAGCTAGCGGAAAAGGCCATTGCCATTGGGCAGGAGGTCTTTGGCACCAGTGACGAGGCCCAGGCCGAAGCGGCCCTGCGGGCTAACCCGGAGCTACGGATAACGCTGCAGATACGTTTGGCTGAGATCTCCCTGGAAGGCGAGCGCGTAGCGAGCGCGGAGCGCCAGCGTCTCGCCGAGGTATACCAGGAAGAACTGATCGCCAAGCTCGCCGATGTCGCCAATGCCCGCCAGCGAGACTCCATGTTCATGTCCGCCGGGAAAGTTAACTGGCGCGCGAATGTGATGCTGGGGTTAACGTTCGGTGGAATTATCTCGATCATCTGGCTGATGCTTGGTTTTAAGATTGACGGGAACACAGCAGTTGGGGGATGCTTGGTTTCGACAGTAGGAACCTTGCTGGCCTGTGTCAAGGATGCGTTCTCGTTTGAGTTTGGTTCGTCTCGTGGTAGCGCAATGAAAGATGCGACTATCGCGAATATGACGACTAAGTGATCCAGCCGCGGCTGGTAGCGGACCGGCGCATTCCGGGATAGGAGAGTGTGATGAAAAAGTATATCTGGAGTCTCGCCGCGGCTGCAATGCTGATGGCGGGTGTTGCTGGGGCGCAGCTCTGGACGAATGGGTTTCCGACCCTTTCGCCGGCGTATACCGGGAATGAGACCATCCCGATGGATACGAACCTGTCAGCGGGTGCTTACCCGCAGCAGGCGAAGATCACGCTGCCGCTGATCAAGTCGTATGTGTTCGGGAACTACGCCACGGCCAGTGGGACTGCTACGGCCACTGCCGGAGCGGCGACGCTGAATGCCGGGCGGGGTGTGGTGACGACCGAGTCGCTGACTACGGCAGCGGCTGATGTTTATACGCTGACGCTGACCAACCTCGCTATCTCGGCGACGAGTATCGTGCTGGTGACGGTCGGGAATGGCACGAATACGACGGTTGGTCCGACGCTCGCGGGGGTCACGCCTGGGGTTGAGTCTGCGGTTATCTCAATCCGCAACACCCATGCCTCGGTGGCGCTTGATGGCACGCTCAAGATCGGCTTTGTTGTGGTGAACTGAGATGGCCAAGGGCAATAAGATGACCATGTCGCAGTGGGAAAAGTCTGCGAAGGACCAGAAGATGGACAAGGAAGCCCTGGCCAAGCACAACGCCAAGGCTAAGCCCAAGTCCAAGGGCAAGTAAGGCAAGGGTGGGGCGGGGAAACTCGTCCCACCTTTTACGCTAAAACATGGGCTGAGCATGGCACAGAGCATCACCGAAGTAAACGCGGAGTTTCCCCCGAAGCTTGCAGGGCTATTCCAGCCCATGCGGTACAAGGTAGCTCACGGCGGCCGCGGTAGCGGGAAGAGCTGGGGGTTTGCGAGAGCGTTACTCCTGCTCGGGACCATGCGTCCACTACGGGTGCTGTGTGCTCGTGAACTGCAAAACTCGATTAAGGAATCTGTGCATAAATTGCTGAGTGACCAGATTGATAATCTGGGATTGGGACATTTTTACAACATTCTGGACCAAGAAATCCGCGGAGCCAATGGCACGGAGTTTGTGTTCGCGGGCATCCGCAACAACGTGAATAAGATTAAGTCATATGAAGCTGTGGATATTTGCTGGGTTGAGGAAGCTAACAAGGTCACTAAGAACTCCTGGTCGGTGCTAATCCCCACGATCCGCAAGCCAGGCTCGGAGATCTGGGCTACCTTCAATCCGGAATTGGAGACGGATGATACTTATCAGAGGTTTATAGCTAGTAAGCCCAGCAATAGTTGGGTGGTGGAGGTCAACTGGCGTGACAACCCGTGGTTCACTCCGGAACTGATGAGTGAGATGGAGGATCTGCGGACTCGGGACGAGGATGAGTATTTACATGTCTGGGAAGGCCACTGCAAAAAAGCCCTTGAGGGTGCCGTTTTCGCTAAGGAACTCCGAGCGGTGTTTAGTGAAAACCGAGTCTGCCAGGTCCCGTATGACCGCAGCGTCCCAGTGGATGTGTTCTGGGACCTTGGGCGGAGCGACGCGACGGCGCTGTGGATAAGGCAGAGAGTCGGGATGCAGTTCCGTGTGTTGGAGTATTATGAGAACTCGCAGGAGGACATCAGTCATTATCTAAGGTGGCTGCAGGGGCGGACTTACTTGTACGGGACACAGTTTTTGCCACATGATGCGCGGGCGAAAGTGCTGGGTACGAAAAAGTCCATCGAGGAGCAGGTCCGTGAAGCTGGTCTCGGCTCTGTGCGGATTGTTCCGAAGCTCAGTGTCGTAGACGGCATCAACGCCGCACGTGGGCATTTGGCTGAGTGCTGGTTCGACAAGATCAAATGTGCCCCTGGCCTCAACCGCCTCCAGCACTACAAATACGAGGTCAAGGATGGGGTGTTCAGCAAGAACCCTGCTCACGATGAAAACTCCCACGGCGCGGACTCGTTCCGGTACATGGCGGTGATGAGCAAGCCCAAGCGTGAGCGTAAGCGTGAGGCTGATGAGTCGCTGTGGGGGCGGATCACCGCTGGCGCAACTGGATGGATGGAGTAAATCATGGCTCGTCGGCGCCGCCGGTCGCAGGACCATACGACACTGATTCCGGAAGTAGTGACGACTGCTAAAAAGCGGTTTGAACTGTGTGAGAAGTGGGAGAGCTACTGCCGGGCGAACTACAAGAGCGACAATAAGTTCGCTGAGGGTGATGCGTATAACGGATACCAGTGGCCTGATAACATCCGCCAAGGCCGGATGCAGTCCAATCGCCCGTGCTTGACTATCAACAAGGTCCGGCAGCACAACTTGCAGATCTTGAATGATTCCAAGCAGAATAAGCCGGAGATTAGGGTCAGCCCCACGGGTAATGGGGCGACGTATGACGCGGCGCAGGCATGGCAGCAGCTCATCCGCAGGATCGAATACCAGTCTAATGCCTCTGTGGCGTACCAGACCGCCGCGGAGTTCCAGGTCAAAGCGGGGTTTGGGTATTGGCGTGTGCTGACGGAGTATGCCGATACTGATAGCTTCGACCAGGACATTTTCATCCGTCGGATAGAGAACCCGCTCAATGTTTACCTCGATCCTGATATTAAGGAATTTGATGGCTCTGACGCAAGGTTTGGGTTTGTGTTCCAAGATGTACCAAAGGACGAGTTCAACGCGGAATATCCAGAGTTCGCTGGACGAGTCCCCCCAGCAGCCCTTGGAAACATGGCGGGGTGGTGGAGTAAGGATTATGTCCGAGTCGCAGAGTACTTTGTCAAGGAACAGGTGAGAGATACGCTGGTGCTAGTGCTGGGTGAGGACGGGCAGGAGATGCAGTTTCTGCTCAGCACCATCCCCCCGGCACTCCGCAAGGAAACTCTTGCGGGGGCGGTCAAATCCCGCGATGTGATCCGAGATGGAGTGAAATACTACCTCATCACCGGAATGGATGTGCTGGAGGAACAGGACTGGGCTGGCAAGTACATCCCGATTGTCCGAGTGATCGGGGAGGAGACGATCATCGAGGGTCAGCTGGACCGCAAGGGCCACACGCGGGCCTTGGTCGACGCCCAGCGGATGTATAACTATTGGACTTCCAGCGCGGTGGAGTATGGCGCGCTGCAGGGTAAGACCCCCTGGGTCGGGCCCGCAGAGGCGTTTGAGGATAACGAGACTCAGTGGAAAACCGCGAACGTTATCAATCACCCGTACCTGCCGTACAAGCATGTCGATGAAAATGGCCAGCCCATTCCCCCGCCGACTCGTAGCCCCGCGCCGGAGTCTGCCCCCGCGTACATGGCTGGGATGCAGGTGGCGAGTGGGGAAATGATGGCAGTGAGTGGGCAGTACGCACCGCAGATGGGTGAGCCGAGCAATGAACGCTCGGGCAAGGCGCTCATGGAGCGGCAGCGGAAAGGTGACAACGCGACTTATCATTTCATTGATAATCTTGCAACGGCGATCAGGTTTACGGGGAAGATTTTGTTGGACCTGGTGCCCAAAATCTATGACACGACCCGCTGGCTCAAGATCATGGCTGAGGATGGGACGGAGATGGAGGTCAAGATCGACCCCAACGCCCAGCAGGCCTTCCAGCAGAAGCTGGATAACGATGGGCAGGTCGTGGAGCGGATTTTGAATCCCTCGCTTGGCAAATACGATGTCATCGCGGATGTCGGCCCTGGGTTCTCCACCAAGCGCGAGGAAGCGTTCAACGCCATGACGCTGATCCTGACGCAGGCCCCGCAGTTGGTTGGAATTATCGGCGATCTGCTGTTCAAGAGCGGTGACTTCCCGCTGGCAGATGAGGCTGCGCAGCGGCTCAAGCGGATGGTTCCGGCCCAGGCCCTCGGCCAAGGTCCGAGCCAGGAAGTGCAGCAGTTGCAGCAGCAGGTCCAGATGATGGGGCAGATGTTGGAGGAACAGCTGAGCCAGAGCGCGATGGACAAGATCAAGCTCACGGGCAAGGATCAGCTCAGGAATACGGACGCTTTCAAGGCGGAGACCGAGAGGTTGAACGCAGTGGCAAAGAATTTGCCCCCAGAGCAACTCACTGCTTTGCTGCGGCCTTACCTGCGGCAGCTGCTCGCCAACATGCCCCCGGATGGGCTGGAGGCGGTGGAGCAGGCCACCACGGAGGGGATTGTTGAGACCGAGGCTGTTGAGGCCCCGCCGATCCTCGGAGCCAAGAAAGCCCCCGACGGCCATTGGTACACGCCGGGGAAGGAAGTCGGTCAGTGGAATAAGGTAGTTCCAGGGCTGGAGCTGGCGGGAGGGATGGAGAATGGCTAATGTGAATCGGCTGCTGTTTGGGCTCGGGGAAAGCAAGATTCCTGTACGTCGGCTGGACAATCCGACGTACACAGGACCTCGCGTCGTAGACCCGATTGAGGCTTATCACACCAGTCCTCACAAGTACACTAAGGTTCGGGAATCTGGCGCTGGTGGTGGGGAGGGGACTTGGGACCAGGGTTGGGGAACTTACCTGACGGATGACAAGAACGTTGCAAATATGTACCGCTATCAGTTTGTCGATCCGATAGACAAAGTAAGTGCATTGAGGAATCGTGTTGGATACAGTGGTGATTTTAAGCAATTTTCAAATGAAGTGATGAATAGCGATGCTACTCGTCTTGCAATGCGTATTGCAGGACAATTTAAGGGGAGAACTGAGCGGATTAACTCAATTGATAAACTGATTAATCGGGCGGTAATGACTGCTGGAAAGAGTGCTGATCCCGCAATGCAGGAGAAAGCTCTTGCATCATGGAAAGACCTTTTGCTTGCTCGCGAATTGTTACTTGATCGAGTTGGTGATCCACATACTTATGCTATGCGGATTCATGCGGATAAGAATGCGATGTTGGATTGGCGTGAGCCTATGTCCAGGCAGAGTCCTCTAGTGCATGATATTATTCAATCATCCCCAGAACTGCGTGAAATCCAAAAGCAGTATGGTGCTGGTGCTCAGTTTGGGCATAGTTATGCTGATACATACGGGCCTTTAACTGGGCGAGGATTGTACCAAGCATTAGCAAATGATGGGAAGCCGGTTGGCCGACTGGATTATGATGAACTGAAAGAATTGAATAAGCGGTATGAAAGTGCATCAAAGTTTTTAGATACAGCAGGCATTCCAGGCATTAAATATGCTGATAGAAATGTCAAACGCTTTAGCGATGCTGACACACTGAAATACGGCCCGCCGCAGGACTACGTTGTGTTTGATCCTAAGCGCATCGAGATCCTGCGTCGGTTTGGGATCATCGGTGGAGCTACTGGTGCAGCTGCTGCAGCCACACTCGGTAGCGGCGAAGCCCAAGCAGCGGCAGAGGCGCCGCCTCCGGGGAACCGCCTGCAGCCCAAGGCCGTCGGCTCGCTCGCCCACATGGCAGAGTCCCCGCAGCGGGACAAGGCCGTGAACGAACTCAAGACCGGGTTCATGCAGCGGACAGAGAATGCGCTTCAGCCGTTCGTGAATGCGAGTGATGCAGCGGGGATGGCATACCGAGACGCCATTGACTCGGGGGTGGACCCGGCCGAGGCCAAGATGCTCTCGCTCCGCGCGACCAGCGACTTGAGTACCAAGGCGTACTTGGAGGCTGCGGGGATTCCAGCAGGGATCATTGCTGGGGTGAAGGGCGCGGCAAGGTTGGCAGCAGCTGGTAATCAAGTACCAGCTAAAACTTATGATACTGCTCAAGCATTTGAGCGTCGCGGTATGCCTCCAGATGCAATTCACCAAGCTACTGGTTGGTGGAAAGGTGCTGATGGGAAGTGGCGGTTTGAGATTGATGACAGTGTGGCTGCTATCGGTAATCTGCCTAAAAAACAAAATATGATGCAAGTTCCTCACAGAAATGCAGACATCTTCTTACCTGACGTATTCACCCATCCGCAGTTATACAACGCGTATCCAACATTACGAAATACTACAGTCCGTCCAATGGATTTGGACCAACTTGGCTCTGCGCGTGGGGCATACTTGTCGGGACCTAATCGGTTACTGCTTGCACCAGGAACTGCACCTGATCTGAAAAGTGTTACTCTACATGAAGCACAGCATGGAGTTCAAGAGCTGGAAGGCTTTGCTCGCGGTGGGAGGCCTGAGCAATTTATGGATCGCACAAGATTTCCAGAGACTTTTGCTACAACACTGCGAGAGCAAACTCGTGAGAATATGCAAAATCTCAAAGGATTGGGGTACGATCCAGCTCTGATTGAGAAAATGTTTACACGGCCTAAGACAGAGTGGCGGCCTTATGAGTTTAATGTATATTCAAAACTCCGTGCGGATTTTGGAAAAAATACTGTGAAAGAACTGGAAGAAACTACAAATATGTGGCATCAATATAAAAACCATGCTCGAGGAGCATTTGACAAGTATGAGAATCTCGCAGGTGAAGCCGAGGCCCGGCTTGTCCAGCAGCGCATGAACCTGACTCCAACTCAGCGTGCTGAGCAGTTCCCCAAGGACCTGGTTCCGCGGGATCAGCAAGTCATCACTGGCCCTAACGGCCAGCCCTATCGCCTAGTCCCCGTTCCCCACAACCCCTTTGAGTGACTCCAATGGCCACAATGCACGTCCACGAACTCATCGCTCAGACCGCCAAATCAATGGCTGGAGCGGGCTATGATGAGCTTGCCCAGAACAACGAGTGGTATGCCCAGGCGAAAGCCTCGGGCCTCACTCGCGGCCACTTCATCAACTCCATCTGGCCACAGCTGATCGAGCCAGCTAAGGCCACCCTAGTCCAGATGCTCGCTGGTGGGTATCCAGAGGCGTTGAAAGAGGAGATTGAACGTGCGCTAATACTGAATCATTCCCTGCGTCGGGGAAAGACGGATCGGGACGTAGCCCGAGCAAGATCACGCTGAGGCGCAAGATGAGAATTAAGAGTTTTTGGGACTGGGTAGCGATGGCCCCTGAGGGGCAGGAGGGGAGTGAGACGGTCACTGAGGCTTCCCCCGAGCCACAGGTTGACGTTGATCCCACTCCTGACCCCACCCCTGCTCCTGAGCCCCCGAAAGTCCCTGCTTGGCAGACTCGCCGGATTGACGAGATTACAAAAGCTCGTCGAGAAGCCGAGCGCCGAGCGGAGTCAGAGGCGGAGCGAGCTCGGGTTGCGGAGGAACGGCTTGCGTTGCTTAGCGCGACGCTGAAGCCAGGAGAGGGGGAGTCTGCGGCGCCTGCACAGCAGACCTACTCCCCTGAGGCCTTGCAGGAGGCCATCGCTGCCCAGGCTGAGTTGATTGCGGAGCAGAAGCTCACCGCACAGCAGTTCAACTCAGCGTGCAACGGGATCTTCGATGCGGGGACGAAGGAGTTCGGAGCGAAAGAGTTTCCCACTGTTGTCGGGAACCTGCGACAACTTGTCACTGGGGACCCCAAGGCCGAGCAGCGGTACAGCGCCATGCTGGAAGCTGTGACTACTGTGGACAACGGCCATCGGGTTATCAAAGCCCTGAGCGATGACCTGGACGAAGCCTCCCGTATCCTCGACCTGCCGCCTGTCAAGATGGCTGTTGAGATCGCGAAGCTCGGCCTCAAGGTCAACGCCCCGAAGCCGACTAGCTCCGCTCCACCCCCGCCGAAGCCAGTCCGTGGAAGTGCTGCGGCAACGACCCAGCAGGACCCGGAGAAGATGACCATGCAGGAGTATGCTGCGTGGAGGGCAGAGCAGCGCAAGGCTAGGCGCCGCTAATTCCGCTAGCAGACCGGCCCCAGTCTGCGCGAAGCCTGCTCACTACGGGACTCAGGCCCCCGACAGCGAGGCAATGCAAAAGTTCTTTGCCCTGCAACCACAAACCCGCCGGATAAGGCCGGCTCAACAATGGGCATCATGCCCGTCGGGCCTCGCGCCCAATAGGAGCAGAAAATGGCTAACAGCCTTCTCACGATCAACATGATTACCCGTGAAGCGGTGTCGCTCTGGAAGAACTCTAACGAGTTCCTCAAGAACATCAACACGCAGTATGATGACAGTTTTGCCCAGACCGGGGCGAAGATCGGCACCTCGCTGCGTATCCGCCTCCCGAACGACTACACGGTTCGGACTGGTGCTGCGGTGCAGGTCCAGAATACCAATGAACAGAACACCACGCTGACCGTGGCGACGCAGAAGGGTGTTGATCTGAGCTTCAGCTCGGCTGAACAGACGATGAGCTTGGATGACTTTTCCGAGCGTATTCTTGCTCCGGCAATCAACAACCTCACTGGTGCGGTCGCTGCGGATGTTATGTCCGGGGTGGACGCGCAGGGTCCGTGCAACTTTGTTGCCAACACGGACTCGTCCAGCAATGTGATCTCGCCGAACAGCACGACTTACCTGCTAGCCGGTGCAATCCTCGGACGCAACTCTGCCCCGATGGCGAACCGGCTGATCATCAATGGGCTGACGACTGAAGCCCGTGTGGTGGCAAGCCTGAGCGGCCTGCTCAACCCGTCGCGCGCGATTGGGAAGCAGTATGAGGACGGTGTGATGGCCCGTGCGCTGGGCTTTGACTGGTACTCGGACCAGACCGTGCTCAGCCACACCACCGGGACGTACTCGGCGGGTAATGTCCTCGGGGCGGATCAGACTGGGACGAGTGTTACCACTAGCGCGATCACCGGCACGCTCACCGCTGGTGACATTATCACCTTCTCCGGGGTGAACGCTGTCAACCGCATCACCAAACAGGACACTGGGGTGCTACGGCAGTTCATCGTCACAGCGGCGGTGAGCAACGGTGGGACCAGCATTCCCATCTACCCGGCGATCGTTCCCCCGTTCGGCGGCAACCCGGTGCAGTATCAGACTGTTACGGCGAGCCCGGCGAACGGGGCGACGATCTCGGTTGCGGGTGTTGCGACTCCCGGTGTTGCAGCGACCTACGTGAAGAACTTCGCGTATGTCCCGGAAGCTGTGACGATGGCGACGGCGGACCTGGAGCTGCCCCGCAACGGCGTTATCGAGGCCGCGCGGGAACAGATGGACGGTATCTCGCTCCGTATCATCCAGCAGTATGTCATCGGTACGGATCAGTCGATCACTCGACTGGACGTGCTGTATGGGTATCTCTGGGTGCGGCCGGAGTGGGCTGTGGTTGTGGCCGATACGGTCTAGTCAACTCGGTGGGGGTTTCGGCCCCCACCACAACAACGAGGGACAAATGGTTAGGACGAGTCTAGTTTTCGATCGGATTACCTTCCCGCCGTATGAGTACCGGGAATATCCGAAGATGCTGTACCACCCGGAAGGGCTAGTTCGGATTGTGGAACCTGGAATTGCTGTGCGGGATAATAACGGCAGTCCAGTGATGGATGAGCGTGGGAACCCCCGGATGGTTGGGGAGAAGAAAGAGATTGTCAGCATGATCGTGCAGAACGCTCATGAGGAAACTCTGGCGGTGCGCGAAGGCTGGCATGTGGATGTGGAGATGGCTAAGGCTGTGGCCAAGGCCAAAGTGACCGGCGGGGTAGTAGAAATGCCCAAGCCCCAGCCTCCCACGCGCGAAGTTGAGCTAGCGCGTGAGCGGGATGAAGCGCTGGCGAAGTTGGCTGAGCTTCAGGCCCAGGTCGCTGCGCAGAAGGCTGTTGCCGGCAAAATCGCACTGAAGGTGTAGTACACATGACCACCCCTGCTGAACTTATCCAGATGAGTCTAAAAACCGCTGGTGTGCTCGGCGTGGGGCAGAGTGCGCTGGCTGAGGATACCAACGACGCGTTCAAGATTTTGAACTGGATGGTTGCGGAATGGCGAACGCAGCGTTGGATTATCTATGTGCTGGAGGACTTGAGCAAGACCAGCACTGGCGCTCAGAGCTATACTGTTGGGCCAGCTGGTGATTTCAATATCACTGTCCGGCCGCCGGTTATTGAGTCTGCGTATGTGAGGTTGCTGAGTGCTCAGCCGAACCCTGTGGACTATCCGCTCGCACCGATTTACTCCCGCGAGCAGTATTCCATGATTGCACTGAAAAACCTTAGCTCCTGGCCCAATTACTACTTCTATGAGACCGCGTATCCGCTGGGGAATTTCTTCCCCTGGCCAATCCCCACGGCGACGCAGTACCAGCTCCATATCGTTGTGCGCAAGGCGCTGGATGAGTTCACGTCGCTCGGCCAGACCATTGTTCTCCCACATGAGTATGAAAGTGCGATCCACTGGAACCTGACCAAGCGCCTGCTGGCACAATACCGCATGCCCCCAGATGTGCAGATTACCATGCAAGCGAAGGATTCGCTGCAGAAAATCAAGTCTGCAAACTTGCAGCTGCCTGAACTGCAAATCCCAGGCGCGCTGTGGGGCAACGGCTCGTATAACATCTACTCTGACACCTTTGGGCGGCCGTAATGGCTAGGATTCCGCTGCTGGGTGGAGCTTACATGGCGCGGAGTGGCATCGCGAATGCCCAGCGCTGTGTGAATTTATATCCTGAGGGGAACACCAAGGACGCTCCGGTGCCGGTGACGCATTATCTGACTCCGGGGCTTGGGCTGCTGGCTGAGGCCCCGACCGGGCCGGTACGCGGGCTGTACATGGCCAGTGATGGTCAAGGGTACATGGTCGCGAGTAACACTGTGTATGCGGTGAGTAGCACGTGGGGCTTGACGGTCCTCGGGACTATCAACACCACCACCGGCCCTGTGGCGATGAAGGATAATGGGTTCCAAGTGCTGTTGGTGGATGGGTCCACGGACGGCTGGACTATCACCCTCGGGACCAATGTGTTTGCGCAGCTTGTGGACCCCACAGGCCTGTTCCAAGGCAGCATCGGGATCGGGGATGTGGACGGGTATACGATACTCAATACCCCGAACTCCCGCCAGATGATCTCCACCTTGTTCAATACCTTGACTTTTGATGGGCTGTACTACGTGAGCAAGGTCGGGAACAGCGACCTGCTCGTCACCATCGCTGTGGTGCATCGGGAAATCTGGCTCCTCGGTCAAACTACCTCAGAGGTATTCTACAATGCCGGTGGAGCGACTTTTCCGTTCGCCATCATGCCTGGGGCGTTTCTTCAACATGGTTGCGCGGCTGCATATTCCGTGGCAACTTTCGACTTGGCTGTGTATTGGCTCGGCAGTGATCCAGCTGGTCATGGCATTGTGTTTCGCGGCAGCGGCTATACGGCTAAGCGAGTTAGCAACCATGCGTTAGAGTATGCGATTCAGGGATATGCGGACATTTCCGATGCGATTGGGTTTATCTATCAACAAGACGGGCATACGTTCTACCAGTTGACATTTCCCAGCGCTAACGCAACGTGGGTGTATGATGAGGCTACGGAGGAATGGCACCAGCGCGGGTGGACTTCACAGGACGGCACGCTGAATCGCCATCGCGCAAACTGCTACGCTTTTATGTACGGGAAGCATGTGGTTGGGGACTGGGAAAACGGGAATATTTACGATTATGGGATGGGGTATGGGACTGATGCGGGAGTGCCGATCCGCCGTGTGAGGACTTTTCCTCACATGTCTATGCAGCAGGGTGCACTGACGATCGGTTACAACGCGATGGACCGTGGGCAGCGGATTGGGTTCACCCAGTTCATGGCAGATATGGCGGTGGGGCTCCAGAGTCCCGCGGGTGGAACTGCTCCGACGGTGGGCTTGCGGTGGAGTGATGACCGCGGGCAGACTTGGGGCAATACGCTGGTGCAGAGCATCGGGTCAGGCGGGGAGTACCGGGTGGTTCCGCAATGGCGCCGCCTCGGCTACGCCCGCGACCGGGTCTGGGAACTGTCATGGAGTTCCCCTGCTATCACCGCGCTGAACGGCGCATGGATTGATGCTGTGAGTGCGCTGACGTGAGTGGGATTCAGCAGGGCTTCCCGAGTATCAACACGGCGTTGGTGGATGAGCGGGGGTTTATTCGGCAGACCTGGTTGCAGCTGCTGATCTCGCTGTGGAATCGGACTGGTGGTGGGGGTGGAACTAGTCCTGGGGATGTGGCGGAGCTTTTTGCTGAGGCTGGTGGGGTGCAGGGTGAGCTGGACCTTGGACTGGCCACTGGGATGGATTTTCCACAGTGGAGTGAGCCTGAGCCCGACCAAGGTTTGCTGTTTCGGGACATTGTGATTGCGGTGCTGGAGGAGCTAGGGGTCTGGGCTGAGGTTGGGAGTGAGGTGGATAGTGGTGAGGATGGACTATTTACCGATCCTGCGGTTGAATTGTCCGATGAGCAAGCTGGCCTGCTGACCCCGATCGAGACCTCTCCGCAAACTCCAGGCCTGCCTGAGACCCTAACTGTTGGAGCTTCCCCTTACACCTACGACCTTGTTGTTGCTGGGACTGTGGTGGTCCAGGGTGGGACTGTGACGAAGGTGGAGTTCTCGCGCGATGGTGGCGCGACACTGGTGGACTGTGGGGCGATCGCCGGGATGTTCCCAGCGTTGGCTGCGGATCAGATCGTTGTGACCTATACCGTTGCTCCGACAATGACCTTTATTCCGATGGGAGTGTGACATGACTACTGCTGTTGCGGTACTTCAGGCTGGTGTGCAGCTAGGGATTGCAGCCTCCGCGCTGTATACTGTTCCGACTGGTAGTGGACAGACTGTGGTCCGGCAGGCAGTGTTTACGAATGTGGACACTGTCGCACGGACTATCACGGTGTATCGGGTGGCAAGTGGCGGGGCGGCAGGCGCGGCCAATACCATTATCAAGGACAAGCGCCTGACTCCCGGACAGAGCTACGTCGCGCCGGAAGTCGCGAATATGGTGCTGAACTCTGGGGATTCTATCCAAGCCCTGGCCTCGGCCGCTACCGCTGTCACCGCGGTGCTGATGGGATACACGCTGTGAGGAATTTCTTGAGACTCGCACAGGGGATGGACACTGTGCCGGTGCTGCACGCGCTGGCCCAGCAGCCCCACTTGTGGAATGCGAATACTGTTCGGACGGCGAACCCCAGGTCCAATCATCGCACTGCTGATGATATTGTACTGCGGTATAATCCAGTCTCTGAGGGTGATGATTTTCTGGATAAGGTGTGTAGCAGGATTGAGGTCACGAACTATGTGGCTTGGGATTTGCTGCCGCAGGTTCGCCCGTTTGTGTTTGGGCTAATGAGTCGGGTAGAAGGACTGCATCTTGGCCGGGTGGTGATCTCGCGTGTGCGGCCGGGTGGAATTATCCCCCCGCACAGTGATCGTATTCTAGAGGCTGAAGCCGCATTCCCCGATCGCATTCCTCCGGTGGACTATTACAGCCGTTACCATGTGGTGCTGCAGAGCTTCCCTGGCACGATCTTCCGCTCCGGCGACGAGCAGGTCTACATGGCTACTGGTGAGGCCTGGTGGTTCGATAACAAACTCGAGCACGAGGTCGTAAACAACTCTGCTGATGATCGCATCCATCTGATCATTGACATCCACACGGGGCAGTGACATGGTTACTTACCAGTTAGAGAGTTGGGAGGACTATTACAAGGACTGCCAGGCTCTTTGGCTGGAGCATTATGAGGAAATCGCAGCAAGAAAATCTCAGCGCAAGATGCAGCCGGATGTCAGGTCGTATATGGCCGCGGAGGCTGCAGGGCAGTTGCAGATCCTGACCGCTCGTGAGAACGGTCGCATGGTTGGTTACATGCTGTTTTTTGTCAAACCCCATATGCATTACGCTGGGGTGTTGTGTGGATTTGAGGACTCGATATTTTTGGTCCAGTCTCACCGTAAAGGTTGGGTTGGGGTGAGGCTTGTGAAAGAGTCTATTAAATACCTCCAGCGCCGTGGGGTGCAGGAAGTATTTGTTATGGAGAATAAAGCTAAGGACTTGAGTAAGCTGTTCAAAGGACTTGGATTTGCGCCGAGCCATGTGCTCTGGTCTAAATGGATAGGAGGGTGACATGGGCTTGTCAGCAATCGCTGGTGCAGCGGTAATTGGAACTGTTGGATCGATCTATGGAGCGTCACAGAGTGCTGACGCCGCATCACACTCCGCGGATGTACAAGCCGCTGCCGGGCGTGAGGCCTCGGCCAATACCTACGCGATGTTTGAGCGGATGCGGAGTGACTTGGCTCCGTACCGGGCGCTGGGTATCGGACCCGCGGATCAGATACAACAGCTTACCGGGAGTTATCCCGGTGGAAATCCGCTGACCTCGTATCTGACCAAGCCGTTCACCGGACAGGACTTGGCCTCGACTCCGGGGTATCAGTTTACGCTGGATCAAGGGCTCAAAGCCACGCAGAATGCGCTCGGGGCGCAGGGACTGGGAAGCAGCGGCTCGGCGGTCAAGGCCGCGGCCCAGTACGCTCAGGGTCTCGCGGGGACAACCTACAACGATCAGTTCAAAAACACCCTCGCTCAGCAACAGCAGATCTATAATATGCTGGGTGGGCAGATCTCCACTGGCCAGAATGCCGCGGCGCAGACCGGAAACGCAGGCATGAATGCTGCGAGCACGAGTGCGGGGTTGCTGACTGGTGCGGCTGCGGCGCAGGGCGCTGGTGGAGTTGGTGTAGCGAATGCTTGGAATCAGGGCATTAGTGGTGCTACTAATAACCTGATGCAAGGTAGTGTGCTGGGTGGAATGTATAACAAAGGCGTTGGCCTTTTCGGTTAAGGAGTTAGACGATGCCTTTCGATCCGCAGACTGTCCTTGGCGGTGCTCCTGTGCAGCCCGCAAATCCGCTGGCGCTGGCGACTCAGATGATGGGGCTGCAGCAGGGCATCAACCAGAACAAGCTATTCCAGCAGCAAACCGCTGACCGCGCGGCGTATGACCAGGCGGTAAAAGCCAGCACTGTGACTGATCCGGCTACCGGGGAAACCACTGTCGATCAGAACAAGATGTTGCAGTATTTTTCTACGAATAACCTCGGCCGGTTGGCCCCGGAGTTCATGAAGAATTCTGCGGAACTCCGTGCGAAGCAGTTGGAGTACCAGAGGGGCCAACTGGAAATGGGGCTCAAGCGGGCAGATGCCACGCTGAGTGCAGTTAGCTCGGTTATGGCAATGCCAAATCCGACTCGATCAGATGTCTGGAATCAGGTTACTGCATTGCACGCATCGGGCCTGTATAACTCCAAGGAACTGGTCTCGATTCTCCAGACCATGCCCAAGGAGGAAGGTGCGCCACTGAAGGCGTGGCTGCAGAGTATCGCAGCGAGGACTGAGCAGGGCATGAAGCAGCTGCAAGCCATGCACGGTGAGAATGTGCAGACGATGGCTGGCAATCGTGTGCTGAATCAGAACTTCCCGATTATGGGGCCGCAGACTGGCCAGGCTGTTACTGCTGGCGTTGCCCCGATGGGCATGACTCCGGGTGAAGCCAATGCGATTGTTGACCGCAAGATGCCTGATGGCAGCATCCAGCAGGTGCCGCGGTTCCAGTTGCCAATGCAAGGCGCTGGAGCAATACCTGGGCCTATGACTTCTGCAGCCACCCTGCCTGATGGGACTCCTATCACTGATACTGCACTTGTTGGTCAGTCCCCCAGTCTCATGCAGGCCAAATCCATCGAGAAGGCCGCGGAGGGTTTTGCCAACTACGAGAAAGATCTGAATGAGAACGTCAACTTGGGCTACGCCCTGGCTGAGAAGTTCGACACGATGCAAGAGTATCTTAAGACCATCCGCACTGGCGGACTCCAGAACGTCCGCATGGAGTTCGCACGTGTGATGCAGGGCCTTGGGGCCTCGGATGATGTTGTGGATAAGATCGCAGGCGGGAAGCTGGGTGACACACAGGCGTATGAGAAGTTGGCTATTACCACTGCGCTGGACACTCTGACTTCTGCTCTGCAGGGTGCTGGTGGTAGCCGCGTGAGTCAGATGGAGTTTGAGGCGTTCCGCAAGGCCAATCCTAATCTTGAGACTGATCCGCGTGGTGTGGAGAAGATCATCAACTTCTCCAAGCGTCTGCTGGAAATGCGGCGAACTGAGCAGTTGGAAATGAACAAGTTCCGCGAGGCGAAAGGGGATAAGTTTGACCCTCGGGCGTGGGCGCCGGAGTGGGCAAGGATCACGGAGGCCAAGGGCTACGGCAAGGTCAATCCGGAGTTTCCAGTGACGGGAGGGGCTAAGACGCAGAGTGCAGCGTTGCCCGCGGGGCTGGAGAAAGACCTACAAGCTGGCTTGGCTAAGGCCGGCCGTGGGGCAGTGGCTAAGGTCCAGCTCGGCGACAAGACTGTCAGCTTTACCCTGCGCAATGGGGTTGTTACTCGGGTGGAGGAGTAATCATGGACTACAAAATCATCTCCATCGACGCCCCCGACTACACCCCGCTCATCAACTCCGCAGCGAAAACCCACAGAGTTGACCCGGAGCTGATCCGTGCGGTGATGCTGCAGGAGAGCGGGGGTGATCCTGGGGCTGTTGGTGCAGAGACGAAGTGGGGCCGAGCTAAGGGTCTCATGCAGATCATGCCGGAGCATGTGAAGCGGCTTGGTGTGAAAGACCCGCATAGTCCGAAGCAATCGATTAACGCTGGGGCGAAGCTGCTGCGTGAGGCGTTGGATTGGGCTGGTGGGGATCAGGAACTGGCGTTGAAGGCTTACTTCGGCGGGACGAATAAGGCCAACTGGGGAGAAAAGACTGAGGCATATCCCCGGATGGTGCTGGGGCGAATGCAGGCCCCGCCGAAGCCCCAGGCGGCGCCGGGTGAGGAAGCTGCGGCGGTGATGGGGGAGGCAGAGCCCCAGGCAGAGCCAGCGTATCAGATCTTGGGTATTGAAGTTCCGGGGGCAGGGCCTACGGCGGACTCCGCTGAGACCGCAGCAGCGCCGCCGTTGGATCTGGCGAGTGACACGGCTGTGGGGCAGCGGCCGAGGCGGTTCGCGGCGCGGGCTAAGCCGGTGGCTCCGCTGGGGCGGCCGAATTGGACTGGCTCTGCGGCATTTTCCAATGGCATGTTGTTGGGATTTGCCCCGGAGGCTGCTGGGACCATGGCAGCGGCCAAGCAATTCTTTGCAGATCCGAACAAAGTCAATCTCCCGCGAGATGACTCGGGCAACCTGCTCTCCCCCGGCGAGGTCTACTCCAACACCAAGAACCAACTCCAGGCTGATCGGAAGGACTTCCAGAAGGACAATCCCTGGACAAGCTTGGGGTTGGAGCTTGCTGGGTCGGTGGTGCCGAGCACGGCGGTTATGGGTGCGTTGGGGCGCGGTGCGGTGGCCGTGGGCGGGGCATTGGCGCGGGCGGTGCCCGGTATGGCGCCGGCAATCGCCGGGGCGGGGCGCGTGGCACAAGGCACGGCGGGCCTTACGGCAACGGGGCGGGCGGTGCCGGGCATCGGGGCGGTGGCAGCACAGTATGGCGGGGCGGTTGCCCGTGGCGCCGGGCAGGGCGCCGTAGGGTCCGCCATAACCGCCGGCCTATCCGACGAGCCCCTAGTGGACCAGATTGGCACCGGGGCGCTGGTTGGTGGTGGACTGGGGCTGTTGGGTGCTGGAGTTCGCGGAGCATACAACGCGATGCGCGGAGATATGGTTGATCCCGCTCGTGCAGCGCTTGCGGCAGTCGGGGAGAAGTACGGCCTTGTGCCCCGTGCTGCGCAGGTCTCTGGATCTTCGTTCACCGATGCAGTTGACAAAGCGGCGAATGCTCTACCGTTCACTGGGCGAGCTGCAGTCTTGAAAGATCAGCTTGGGAAATTCACTAAGGCAACAGCTAATTTGCTCGGTGTGCCCGAAGGGAAGCTTAACCAAACCACCTACGCCGCTGCGATCAATCGGTTGAAACAGGGCTTTGATAAATTTGCCAACTCCACTGATGAGATCAATCTGCGTAACATGCCGATTGAAACTATTCGTGAAGTTGATGCACTGATGAAGGGCATGGCTAAAGGCGAGCGAAAGCTTGTTGCTGGGCTGCAAAGAGAGATCACGGATAGACTCATGTCCGGACAGCCAATCTCTGGAAAAGACTTCCAGATGATGACTAATTACGGTTCGCCACTTGGTGCTGCAGCACGTTCGCGTGATCCAAATGTCAAGCTGGCTGCTGGAAAACTACGCGCAGGGCTTTTCGATGCACTGGAGAACTCAGTTGGACCAGAGAAAGCGGCAGTGGTCCGAGACCTCCGCAACAAATGGCAGATCGGACTTGCGCTTAAGGAACTGGCGAAGAAGGCCGGACCGGATGGGATTATTGATCCGACTGCGCTCATGGCTCAAGCATCAAAGATCGACAAGAACTTGATGGTGACTGGTGGTGGGGAATTGGGTGATCTGGCTAGGTACGGGCAAACGTTCTTTGAGCCTGGTGGAATGCCCAAGGATGCGGGGAGTAAATTTGTGAAAGGGGCACTTGGCCTTGGCACTGCCGCTTGGGGCGGTGGGATGCTGGGTGTGCCGATGGGCGGACTGCCTGGGGCAGTGGGACTGGCAGCGGCAACGAGAGTGATGAGCGAAATCAATCGTGCCGGAGCCCCTGGGCTCATCCGCGAGGCCCTAAGCGGCACGCCAACGGCGACCTCACGGCTGCTGAGTGGTGTGCAGGACCGGGCGCCGAGCCTTACCGCGCAGACCTTGAACATGCTCAAGGACTATTAACATGACTTTTGTGGTGGGGTTTGCAGTGGGGATTGTGTTGATTTATGTGCTGGTGTGGCTGGATATGTGAGTGGGTGAGGGATAGGACTCGTCACACCTTTTACCATAAAAGGTGGCCCCAGTCCTATTCCTGCCTCACTCCATCCCATGCTTATGCGTCGGTCTTGGAGTATACAACTGAGTCCCCGCGGACCTTTCGATAATCCCGCTCCGCTCCGCGATCTGCATGATCCGGTCGATCTTGTCTGCGGGGACTTTGGTCTGGAGGAAGTTGATAAGTCGAGATTCGTGAAGGGGCTTCTTGTCCTTGACCCAGACCTGCCACATAAAGAAGTGCATTTCCTGGATGGTCTGGGAGTCGCTCTTCCCGAGCATCTCGCGGAATATGCTTGGCATGAGAGACTCGGCGTAGAGTAGCCAGTTCTTGGCACGGCCTAGGGCCGTAGAGTCAACACAGAGTTCGCCTTGAGAGGCGGCGGCGATGGTGCAGAGCTTCAGCATCGTGCGGAGTCGGCGGGAGTTGTAATGCTGGAGTTTGCTATGCAATGGGATAGGTTCCAGCCCCGTCCTAGCCCAAGCCTGCAATTCCACCTTGGCCTCCTCCGTGAACGTGACCGGGCCATAGAGCTTGGTCATGTTCCCGAGGTCTTTAGTGAGTTCGAGCTTCAGCTCCTCACTCTCCGCGGATGTGCCGAACAGGTCGATGTCTACTGCCTCTCCGCAGTACACCATGACAAACCGCGACGTGAACCCCATTGTCCAGGCTTCCTCGGGCAACAGTGAGGCCATGAACCCAGGCTGAGTCCCTGCGAGGATGTTGAACTGTGGGTTGGTTATGTCGATCTCGGTTTTGGCATGGCGACGGGACTCACGGAATTTCGCCGGGGCGTCGTAGATGTCATTCAGGACGGAGAGGAACTCCAGGTCATGCGCGTGGATCATCACGCCGAGTTCACCGACTGGGACCTGGAGTGAATGATACTCCATCATGGTGTTGTCGGGGAGGATGACTCGGCGCTTGGCCTCGGCCAGGCGATCCACGAGTGCCGCCTTTGTCACCGCTGTCGGCGCAATCTTGAGCTGCTTGGTGGCCCACCAGAACATCTCCGTGCGGCGGATGGCCTCGCTCTTGCCCACACCCGGCGGGGCGACCAGCAGGATATACAAGTTCGGATATGTCATACCCTGCTTGGTCTCAATCCAAACCCGACGCTCCAATGCCCCTGCGACTGCGCTTATCGCGGACCAAAGCCGGAAGATCGGCGGGGATGAGACATCGTTTGTGTATAACATAAACCGCTCAATCCAGTCTCGAGCCACGACTTTCCCCCACTCATAACGGACGATCGAGACCGACCAGCCTCGTCCTCTTGTCCTGCCCCTTGTATTTTATCAGGCCGTTTGGATTGAACGGGTTACGGACTGGATGGATGGGTTTGTTTGGGTCATGGGCCGTGGCCCAGTTCCAGCCTACCTTGGCCTCACCGGGGATTATGAATTGGCGGGAGAGATGGGAGAGTGGTATCTCCATCATCTTGGTTGCCAGCGGCACGATCTCGGCCTCGTCTGCGGGGTCGTACTGGAAGGAGATAGAGTCGTGGGTTTGGGCAAGCAGCTGAGTCGTGGAGCCAAAGTGCTTCCAGTGGTTGTAGAGGGCGAGATTAGTTCGGACCGCGGTGGGGGACTGGCCTTGGAAGGCGATGGCTTCGCGAAGCGTCGCGTCGTCGTTAGGGCGCCCGAAAAATAACCTCGAGAACCCGAACGTGGTGGTGATCTCGCTGTTGCGCTGGATCTGCTCCGCAGTCCACCGATGCCATCGCGGGATGGCGGGGAAGGCGGAGAAGTAGCGCTCTTGGAATGCCGCGACAACAGCAGTGGCGACTTTTAGGTGCTTGGCCATTGTCGGGGGCTTGCCGTAGTAATTCGACCCATGCCCGCCACGCTTGGCAATGTCCCGGTAGGAGTAATGCCGGTAGAAATTCTGGTCCGCAATCGCACGGCGGCCTTTAGCATCGCGCGGCCAATCCAGCTTGGGCCACACCAGCGACGCCACCAGCGTATGCAAGTCCCCCGACTCACAAGCATCCAAGTACGTCCAGTCCCCGAATAGCATCCCGCAGATAAACCCGACTTCACGGGACTCGGCTTGTTCGAGGTCAATGACGCAAAGCTTCTTCCCAGGGTCGGCGATGAACATGGAGCGGAGGCCGGGGGCGATGTTCTGGAGATTGCTGCCGGTTCCGAATGCGGAGGTGGAGCTACTCAGGCGCCATGTCTCAGTCCCTGCGATGTTATAGCTGCTCCGCATCCGCCCGTCAGAGTCAACTTCAGTTTCCAGCACCGAGATCTGTTTCCGCACATCCCGGATGGCTAGGATGGTCGCCACGATCGGCCGGGCGTAGATGTAAAGCTCCAGCTTCTCCATCGCATCGCGATCGGTGGAGATCCGCTTGATGCCCTTTTTGAACGAGTACTGCTCAGGGAGCTTCATGCGGCCGTAGAAGAAGTCGATTAGCTGCTTGGGTGATCGCGGGTTGAGTTCCTTGTCCCATACCGCGTAGGCCATGCGCTGGAGTGTGGTGTTCAGGGCTTGGTCTTTGAGATACAGGTCGGCGAGGGTGGACCGGCGGACGGTCTCATCGACCAAGAACCCGCGCAGCATTAGCTCCAGATACGGCGCCTGCAAGGCCCGCTCGAAGTCATACGCCGGCGGGGGCTCATTCCGCAAGGTGCAGAGTTCCTCAAAGATTTCCAGTGTAAGACAGCAGTCCAGACCGTTGTAGACCTGACGCTGGGCAGGGTGGATTTGGTCTGCGATGAGTTTGTGGGTTTCGACGATGGGCATTAGGAGAGCCCCCGGAGGGTTGCTGTGCTGGACATCCTCACTCATCCTTCTTGGTTTGTTCCTTGGCCTTGGCTGAGTTCATCAGCTTCCACGCGGCCTCATTGGTGTAGATCGAGCCGAGGAAGCCGAGGCCTTTTTGGAGTTCCGGGTACATGGAGTGGTGGAGCAGCATTGTGTCGTGCAGGCAATTGGCGGGGCGCAGGCCCATGCGGAGGAGATATTGAAGGTCGTACAGGCCGTTCTGGAAGAGTTTGGGACAGGGCAAGGCCAGTAGACGTTGAACCCACTCCCACGCAGCGCGCTCGGCTGAGGCACTCGGCCAGTAGCTGTGATCCCCGTGGTACTTCCAGAATGGGATGACCAGGGCGAACTCCCGTGATGCGGCGAAGCCGACTTCGGTGATCTGTCTGGCCTTGGTCTCAATGTCCACCGCGAGTATTCTTGCGCTTGCGCCGTGCCGATTGAACCACTGCTCGATCTCATCCAGCGTGGGGTCCACCGTGACCCATCGCTGCGGTCGTCGAATCTCGGGGAATTGGCCCTCGCGGGCAGCCTTCAGCAAGTCCGCCTGGAGGATCGGCCGTTCAGCCCAGTTACGTAGGATGTAACTTGGATGGAATGTTGGAAGGATTTTGGACTGAGTGAAGTGACTCTGCGTGATGGTGCCACGGATCGCGCGGATGGAGCTGGATCCCAGCACCGCCCACGCCGCAGTGGCTCCAAGGGTGATGACGAGGTTGGGGCGGACGGTCTCAAGCTCGGTCCGCAAGCGATCCAGCTCACCTAGGAACTGCGGGCGTAGGTATTTGCCGTTAGACAACGGGGGCGCTGCGTACCCCGGCGCTAGCTCTCCCGCCTCCTTCTTCCCGACACACAGCAGCTCCAGCTTATTCGCTGGTGGCCTCAGAGCAAGAGCATTCGTCAAGAAACACTCCCGCCGGGCAATGCCAGCTTCCCGAAGCAGTCGAGTCAATTCCTGCCCAGAATACCCAACGAAAGGCATTCCAGTCAAGTCCTCCTGTTCACCCCACGCCTCCCCAACTAGTGCTATGTTGGCATTGTGGGGGCCAGTGGAGTGGGTGAACGGGAGAGATGGAGTATGTGGTAGCTCCGGGTCGATTATCATGGGACTAGACGGGAGGTGAGTTCGGGCAGGTGTCGCGAGAGCAACTCCCTGATCGCCTGGCCGTATTGCTGGGCTTCCCATTGGGCGTCACTGGCAAGACGCTTGTGTAGGAAATGCGTCATGTTGTGCAGGTCCTGCTTCCACAGCCAGATGGTGTAGTGGTTCAGATGCAGGGCCAGCCGGGCCAACTCATTGGGTATCCCCTGCGCGATCGCCGTGAGGTATAGTCCATAGCTCTGCTTGCAGTCCTTATTCAGTTCCCCACAGAACCACTCCGCGTTTGGGTTCACCCCTTCCGCTCGCCCCTGCTTGACATTCGCCGCGCTCAGTCCCACCTTCGCAGGATCGGGGATATACCAATCATCAGGCAGCGGAACGTATCGGCCGGAAATCTCGTTGATACTAGTAGTCCGGTGCCTCACAAATTGCCGGGCTACGAAGATAGGAAGCTTCATAACCATCCAGCACTCCACCATCTCAAACGGAGTGGTGTGCTGGTGGGTGGCCAGGTAGGCCGTGAGCTTGGAGTCGAGTTCCGGATCGCGAGACTCGTCGAGTGCACCAAAGCTCATCCTCGCGCTTTTCGCCGGGTCGTGGTCGTGGGCGTCAAACTGGGCCTCAGGGCGCCGGATCGGCCCCGCGAGGTTCCGCAGTTCCACATACCCGTGGTCGAGCACGGGGATTCTCATGGCTTAGCCTGTGCGACGAGTCGCTTGCCAAAGAACTCCACCTTCTCCGCGTCGTACAGCGTGGTGTTGCCGGGCTTGCCCCGGCCTTGGCGCTGTGCGGCGAGCCGCCAGATCGCCTTGAATGCGTTGCCTTCAGCGAAGTTCATACCAAGGGCCTCGATAATGTCGTTGCATTCGACGGTGTAGGGTGGAGTGGAGAGCGTGGTAGGCTTGGTGATCTGGATGGTGTAGTAGGGGGAGGAGCCTCCGGTCAGAGGCCGCTCCTCTTGGGCCTTGGCCCACTCCTGCGGACTCACTTCACCCTCCTCAGCGCTCGGAACTGCTTCAGCGCAGAGCACGCATTCCCGTGATGCTCCTCATCCTTCTCCAGCCCCAACACATAGTTCGCGTTCAGGGACTCCGCCGCGCGGATCGCGCTGCCGCTACCGCAGGTCGGGTCCAGCAGCTTAGTGTTCTCATCAACAAACATGGTGAAGAAATGACGAAGCATAGGCTCGGGCTTGGTGCTGGCGTGGTAGAGCCGGTCTGTCGGTGCGGAATAGGCATTGCTTACTGCCTTGATAATCTTCCGGTCCTCCCGTGCCGCGATAAACGCAGTCTCGTAGATCTGCCGCGGACCACGCTGGGAGTCAGGCAAGATCCCGATGTTATCAGACTTGTGCCAGACCAGCGGGATGGGGTTGAAGTCTAGTGACGGAGCGAGCTGGCGGAACGCCTCCAGAGTCTCCCGGTAGTACTTCATGCTGAACCAGAACATCAGGTGCGCGGACTGCGCCATGAATTTGTCCAGGTTTTCGCAAAAAGCCCGGATGAGATGCCAGTAGATTTCCGGCGAGTCATCGTAGGACTCACGAGACTCCCGCCCGCTCTGCTTCCCACCGAACACGTTGATGCCGTAGGGGAAGTCGCAGTGGACGAAGTTGAATTTCGGGCCGGAGTAGGTCTGAAGCCAGGTGGTGAACTCCACATGCTGGATGGAGTCCAGCAGGTTAAGATTCTGCTGGATGGACGGGATGTTGGGCAGGGGTGCAGGAGTGGCCACACCAGGGATGCTGGGGTCCAGTATCGGGGCTTTGGCCTCGGGCTTGGCTTCGAAGATCATAGTCCCCGCGGTGACGATCTCACTCAGCGCATCCCCGGCGATCCGCTCCGCGCGGCGGGAGAGGACGTTGATTGCTGCAGCGAGGCCCTGAGCGTTGGCGATGAATGGCTTGTCGATTTCGCGAGCAACGGCAAGGCAGTTGCTGACGTGGGCAGGGGATACGCCAATGGCTTCCGCGGTCTTTTCCTGCGACCACTTCTCCGGGTCATTCGCGGAGTACAGCTTATGCAGCCGCTCAATCGCAACCACGCTGTCTTTCCAGTTCAGATCCATCCGCTTGGAGTTTTCCTCCAATTCGATGATCTGAAGCTGGGTGGGGGTGAGTTCGTCAGCGAAGCGGACAGGGATGTCGGGAAGGCCGAGTTCTACACTGGCTGTATACCTGCGTTCCCCAGCAACCAGCACCATTTCCCGTGTGACGATGATCGGGTGCAGGACGCCAAGGCGCGCGATGGAGTCCTTGATACCATCGGTGGAAATTAGTCGGCGCTGGCGCAGCTCCCGCTCAACTTTGATCTCACCCAGCGGAACACGCTTGTATTTATTGGTCAGCATATCCATCCCCCATAGAGAGTTGGAGGGGGCGCAATGCCCCCTCCGTTTGGTCTCACGCAGCGCCGGCTTCGCCGACAGCCTTGGCAACGTCGTTGAACGTGTCCACGCCGTCCTTGCTCATCCGCTGGGTCACAGCGAGGATGACCGAAGCCTGGACGACATCGGGGATGCACTCGCCGAGTGCCCGGCCAGACGTATCCACGCCACAGGACTTGATGAATTCCACCACACGCCACTCAGCGTCCTGGGTGAGATAGAACGTGACGTTGAGTTCCTTCTTGGACAGGTCAATGCCTTCCAAGTCCGCCTCGTCCACATCATCCTGCGCGGAGTGGATCTTGCAGGTGTACTTGACGTAAGGAGTCTGCTTCTGAGTGGACTCACCGTAGGTGAACGCGGTCACAATGCCGTTGTAGGTGCCTGCCGGAAGGGGCTTGGGCTTCTTCACATCGTCAACGCGCTTGGAGAGGAGTCCTTTGAAATCAACAGCCATGATTGGGTCCTTTGGGGTTGTGCTCGGCAAGCCCGAGCCTGGAATGGGGGCGGGACGGCCCCCACTCGGGGCTAGGGCCTGAGGCGCGGGGTGGGAGTGGGTGCGTAGGGGTTAAATGCTGGTGGAGTTGCCGGGGTAGAGACCTGGCCTACAAGCTGGTCTTGCATGTCTGTCATCTGTGCCACAAGATGATCCACTCTCGCGCAAAGACAATCCAAATGCTGGTCGATGCTGGGGATTAGGCCAGGGCAATCCGCTGGCTCCATCGGGGTCATCGGTGAGATATGTGGTAATCCGGCGAGGTTGATAATCGTATTGACACGCTCCACTATTTGCGCCATATGTCTGTCTAGGAGGTCAAGCTGCTTGGCAATGCGCCCTAACCGACCGGAGGTTTCCATGTGCCACTCCTTAATTGATGACCGGGGGGTTGATCTGCGGGATTGCGTTGAAATTGCCCTCATACTGGGTCTTGAGTCGGGCAAAGATCTCCGCCATCTGCATAAGCAGTACCGGCGAGATAGTCAGCGCAACGCACCAATCCACCGTCGGTGGAGTTGCGATGTTTCCGTCCTCCGTCATCGTTACGCCAATCCGGCCAAACGAGAGCATGATCTCGTCCGGGCGAAGTAGCGCGGCCATTGTGGAGACGTGAAGCGGGGCGATGGTGGGGGAGTCAGAGTCGGTCATAGGGGGCTCCTAATCGTGGAAGATTTCACAAAGCTGAGTCCGGAGTGCATCTGACTCCTCTTTGTATCGAGAACGCATCAGCATAAGCAGGTCCAGAGTCTGGCCTGCAGGCACGTCAATCTGGACATTTGTGTCGTACTGGGAGTCGTCGTTGACCGTAATAGCTAACTCGCTTGAGAGCTTCTGTTCTTGCAGAAGCTCTATAGTTTTGAGTGCTTCATTGACGTGAATCAGTCGATTTAGTGCTACTTGTGCTTGCGCTAGGTCCATCTCACCCTCCCTTCCTGATGGCCTGGAAGTAATCCGCGAGGCCGGTTTCGAGTGGATACTTTGCGGCGACTTGCAGCGGCGCGGAGTTCTTCGCGTTGACGATCTGCCCACCGATGTTCTGGCCGCTGGTATAGATCATGTGCTTTGCCCCGCTGCCGGAACCCTCCGTCTTGGCAATGAGCATGGAGTTGAACCAGCGCGGGATGTGCGGGGACAGAGCGCGGCCAATTGCGGAGGGATAGCCTTGGCCAGTGGAGCTTTGTTCCTCTGCGCCGGGCTTGCCCCCGGACTCAGTGACGAAGGTGATGTGGGACAGGACGATAACATTCGTGTTGAAGTTCACATCATACAGTAACTGTAGCAAGTCCCGGATCATGTTCTGCGCAGCGCCGATGTCCCGACGGGCTTCGTTGGAAGTCCGTGTGGAGTTAAGCGCTGCGTTCAGGAACAAGTGGTAGTTGGTCGCGGCGGTGGCAAGCATGGAAAGGGAGTCGATCACGAGGATACACTCTGGTCCCCACTCCGTTGGCTTGCCAAGGTCATAGGGCTCATCCCCGCCCACCTTCCAATGCGTCAGCAACTCGGTCATCTTGCGCCAGACGGTGGCTTTGGCTGGAGTCAACCGTCCGTTGATGTTTTTCATCGGGTCGGTTAGGGTCTCGAAGTGGACGTTCTCAGCGCACTTGGGGTTGGCTTGGACGTAGCGCGATCGCGGGTCGGTGAGGTAGCTTTTCAGCACATCCAGCCCGTTGTCCAGGTCCAATATCCTGAGCTTGTACCCTGCGGCGGCTAGAGACGCAAGGGAGCCGGATTTGCCGGCTCCTGAGTCTCCAATGAGCAACAGCTTCGTGATGTTGGTGGATTGGTGTTTGAGCAGTGAGGGCATTGGTCAGCACCGGGAGTAGTGGCAGGAATGGCAGGTCTCGCAGCCCGACTCGTGGACCAAGGTGTGCTGGTGGCATTTGGGGCATTGGCCCAAGGGCGAGGCCGAGGCTGGCGCCGCTGCGGGGGTTTCCTTTGCAAAATGCTGCTCCACGGTCTGCCCGATCAGTGCAGGGAGGCTTACCACATACTTCCCGTCAATCCAGTTCCCACCCTTCGGGTCGTAGATTTCCTGGAGTTCCTTCGCAACAAACTCCACGTTCCCGCCCCGGCGATACACAGCAGAGATCATGCGGGTGAGGGCTTGAGTCCAGGCTTGGTGGGATATGTCTTTGGACTGGAGGAAGATCTCAAAGGGGGAGCCAGCGGAGGAGTTGATGGTGAGGTAGATCGCAGTCTCACCCCAGCGGAGTTTGTAGGTCGCGCCGGAGAGGACGGAGGGGCGAGCGCGAGGCTCGTCGGTGAGGGTGGCGTTGGGAGGCCAGGCAGAGTTGAGTTCCTGCCGGTTAATCTCCATACGGCGCTGACCTTCAGCAAGCCGTTGATAAAACATGGTCTGTCTGATCACGTCATACTGAGCTTCGGTCAGCTTGACTTGAGTATTGACCGGGGGATTATCAGCTCTGTTCATTTCCTCCGACACTTTCTCACCATCGAGCAAGACCTGCAAAGCTTCGGCTGGGATATGGACTTTGACTTCGGGCTTTACTTCCAGCACACTTCCAGTTACATCGTTTGGGCGGTAAGTAGTACACCCTTTGCACCCCAGCGCATACGCGACCTTGTAAACTTCCTGGAAGTCCTCGAAGCTGATTTCCTCCGACAGGTTCACAGTCTTACTAATCGCACTGTCCACGAACCTCTGAGCGATGGCTTGCATGGTCAGGTGGTCCAGCGGGGTGAGGTGGGATATGTCAGTGACCAAGGGCTCTGGCCCTGCATGGTCCTCGTGCTTGGCTACCGCCCAGTCCTTGACTTCCTCCGTGCGGTGCGTGCCATCTGACTGGAGGATTTTGCGTGTGTAGCGTGGGGCGAAGATCGGCTCGATGCCGGAGGACACGTTGCCAGCGAGCAGAGAGATCGTGCCAGTCGGGGCGATGGAAGTGAGATGGGAGTTGCGGATGCCGTGGCGGGCGATGGCCTGCTGGATACCCCCAGGAAGCTTCTGGATGAATGGGGACTCCAAGTATTCCGGAGTGTAGAGCGGAAAGGCACCTTTCTCTTCTGCCAGTTCTGTACTGGTCTTGTACGCTTCTACACTGATATGATCCATGATCGCACGAAGCATTTCCTGCGCACCCACTGAGCCATAGCGTAGCCCCATAACCGCTAGCATCGAACCCAGACCAGTAATCCCCAACCCGATCCGGCGCTTGGCTTTGGCCTCGCGTTCTTGGGCCTCCAACGCGAACTTGCTCACATCCACTACATTGTCCATCATGCGAACTGCAAGAGAGACAACACTAGAGAGCTTTTGATAGTTGATACCAGTCCCGCAAGGCTCCAGCATCTGCGTGAGGTTCACGCTCCCCAGCAAGCACGCGCCGTAGGGCGGGAGGGGCTGCTCACCGCAGTTATGCACATACATACCGTTGGCATCGAAAGCATTGATGCCAGGGATCTGGCAGTCGTACACATCGGCAAACCCAGCTGAGACAGTGAAACTGATTTCCGCTGTCTGCCCTTTAGGGTCATTCGCACCGTGTGAGTGGATGACAACTTCGTCCCCTTGCTTCAAGTCTCTGACCGTTTTCCATTCCTCAAAACCCTTGGTAGAGGACATGATCTTGTGATCAGCAGTAGCAGTTAGGGTGTAGCCCTGCTTGGTGTGGATGGTGTAAGTGGGTTTGACCCCCATCCAGAAAAATCCATCAGGTCCACTGGGGTACTTCACCCCATGCACAAGTGCGATGAATGGCTTGCCAAGCAACTGGTGGACCTGCTGGCGCCCCTCACTGGTCATCACCCAAGTATCACTAGTGACACACGGATTCGTGCTGTAGATTTGCTCGCAGTATTTCAGGTTGTTCTGGCCATTGATCCGGTCGATGAAAATGACTCCGGGGTCGGCCGAGGCGTAGGTGTTGCGCATGATTTCAGCCCACAAGTCTTGGGCTGCTACCGTGCGGAACACCCGGCCATTGAATACCAAGTCCCACTGTGCCCCAGCTTCCACAGCCTGCATGAACGCATCCGTGCACAGCACCGACAGGTTGAACATGCTGAGGCGGCGGGGGTTGCGCGTGATGTCCCGCTTGGCGGTGATGAAGTCCAGCACGTCGGGGTGGTCGCAGCGCATCGTCGCCATCATGGCACCACGGCGGGCACCGGCCGCGAGCAAGGTCCGGCACATGGCGTCCCATACATCCATAAAGGACAACGGGCCGGAGGCGTCCGCCGCCACGCCAACGACCGGCGCACCCTTCGGCCGGATGGTCGAAAAATCATACCCGATCCCGCCGCCCTGCTGCATTGTCAGCGCGGCCTCACGGAGGGCTGAGAAAATCCCGTCCATTGAGTCCGGGATCTGGCCCATGACGAAGCAGTTCCCGGTGAACACACCACCAGACAGAGTGAAAGCACCTTCACCCTGGACTTCAGGACAGTAAACCGGCGCAGCTTCGCTGGGTTCAATCTTGGCCACTTTCCAGTGGACCGATTTGGACATGGCAACAAAATGCAGCCGATCGGATCGAGGGCCATACGCTGTAGCTAGCGATGGATCAAGCCGATGTCCACTCACAACCCAACCACCGAGCGGTGCATACATAAGCACCCACTCAATTGCCGAAGCATTCTGACTTGTCAGCATGGTCGTACCGTCACGCTTGCAGACATGTCCATCGGCTGCAAGCCATCCGTCAATGAAGCCGGCATAATAATCATCGTGCAGCCCTTCAGGTGGGACCGCTTTCAGATTCAGCTCAGTCTCAAACGTGAACTGTGGCATTCCATGCCGTGACGGACAGTCATAGCGCTTCGCGCCGATCTCCGCAAACAGCTCTGCGTATTCCTGCTTGCGTGTATTGCAGAGAACAATTGTAAAAAGCTTCTTTGTTGCACTTGCTAGACGAGTGCCATCGCCGAACACAAGTCCATGCCGCATTCCGTTGCGGTAGGTTTCGGATGACTTGTCTGCTTTGGCATAGCAACGAGAGATAGTCTGGCCGACACGGAGCTGAGTCGTTTCTTGGCCGTCGGGCAAAATCCAGCGATGGTTCGGCGTAGCGTAAATTTCATGCTGGATGTTGGAACGAAGCTTTGTGTAGCCATTTTTGAAATTGTTCACACGTGCAGGAACAAGAGTGATTTTGTTAAGTGGCTGGACACCATGCGCGTGGATATGGGCAGTTGACCAGCCAGTCTTGCCGAGTGTCGTTACGGTTTGCCCTGCAAGAGACTCGAGCGTGGCAAGGCCAAACTCCTTTGTGTAGAATTTGGTGTCACCACGGAAGCAGTTGAAAAGGGTGACGTTCCGTTCCCCAGTCCCCGCTCCGGCGATGATCCGGCCGGCGGGCAGGAACGCCCAATTCTGCAAGGCGGAAAAGAACCGCTCTTCCCACTGCTGGCGCTGATCAGGAGCTTCAGCTTGGGCCAGCGCTCGGGCGATGCGACGCTGGGTGCCCTCTTGGGACTGGTCGATCGGCGTGCCGTCGGGGTGCTTGAGTCGGTATTTTTCATTCCAGATTTGGTCAGAGATTTTGTGGCCGGGGGTCATGGGTGTGCGGGCTCCTTTGGGTTAAGGCGAAATTCAATACCAGCGATTGTCACTGTCTCAGCTATCGGGTCATAGTACCATCCACATGATGGGTTGATGAAGCATAGTCGCCGGAACTCACACCACGTTTCCATCGGCAGGACTATGTAGAGTGGTTTCGGGAGTTGAAGCATGAGAAGGCGCTGGTGCAGGAACGCTACAGCAACGTCGATGTTGCGTCGGCGCTCTACTGCGTCGTAAGTTTCTCGCCAGCTCATATGTCCCCGCGGACCTGGAGGGGGTCCCAAGTCCGCCTCACAAACTCTCGCCTCAGCCATTCGTCGCGGACGCTGGGGGTTTTGCTGCAGATCCCGCGAAATTGGCAGCCACCATAGTTCCCGCAGGCCTTGTCGTTCATGGGCCAGTAGCCCGCCGCGGCGTAGGACTCGGCTTGGTCCATGTATATCGTGATGTCGCGATACCACTCGTGGAGCTGAGCGTCGGACCGGCGGACCATCTCGCGCTGGAACTGGGATGAGTTCACAAGGACCTGTGCCGCATCCACAATCAGTCCCTTGACTTCAAAGTGGAACGCCACTTTTCCGGCGAAAGTGTACCCGGAGAACTGGTTGTCTGGCGAGAACTTTGAGAAGTAAGACTCGTTCAACTGCCCGCGGGTGGTCTTGCGGTCGAGGACCCAGATTGAGTCCTGGAACTTGCCCAGCCGGTCCATGTGGCCGCACCAGAGCCGGGACTCCCCGGAAGATGTCGGGTGGTGAATGTCAATGCGGAAGGACAGCTCAACGGCGGGCTTGCCGTTAGCGAGGATCACCGTTTCCACTGGGTCGTCGCGGAAGTGCTCGAGATACCACAGGACTGTGCGGACCAGGGTGAAGCGGTTCTTGTAGTTGTCATCGCTGATCCATGGCCTGCCACGGGCGGAGTCCCAGGTGGCGATGAGGAGCCAGTGGAGGGCTTTCCTAGTGGCCTCTGCATGGTCATCCCCGTTGGCCTTTGCGTGGTCGTAACGCTCTAGCGCCGCGTGGTACAAGCCGCCGAACGTGAGATGGACTGACTCATGCCGCGGGGCGTAGCCGCGGATGATGGAAAGCTCGTACTTCCGGGGGCACTCCTTGAGGAGCCCCATTGAGGTGGAGTCCCACGCGAGCTGGTGGTTGGGGAGGATGCTGGAGAAGGAGGAGTTGCCGGTAGCGCCCCAGCGGGCGGGGTCCGCGCTCATCCTACTACATCCTTCAATGGCTGATGTACGGGAAGACCAGCAGCAGTTGTAATGCGGATCATGTGAGCTGTGCCAGTTCCACCGGGAAATGCAATGACTCGCGTGACTGGGTACAGATCCAGCATGACCTGATTGCGTATCAGACCTGCTTTGAACCCGTATTTCTTCCAGTCCGCAGGCACTGCCGCATAGTCAATCCCACGGGAGATAGCCCAGCTACCAGCCAAGGTATCCGCGCCGCGAGCTGCCCCGTGGATAAGTTTGTCGGGGATGCCGAGCAGTGTGACGTAGTTGTCGAGGCATTGCTCGAGCTGGGCTTGGTCGGTGAAATCTCGTCCACCGCAGACAAGCCAGGTTTCTGTTCCTGTCACAGCCCCAGCTCCTTGAGGAAGTCCTCCGGGGACTTGCCGCCGAGTTCCGCCTTGGCCAGCGGGGCTTTGGCAGTGCGCTTGGCGGGGGCTTTCTCTGGCATGGCCAGGAACTTGGCCCGCTGGGCACGCAGGGTCTCGATGATGCGATCGAGGTCCTGGGACTGGAGGTCCAAGGGGTCTTTGGAGAAGAGTTCTTCGAGGGAGGATGGGTCGGCTGAGGCGAGGGGGCTGGTCATTGGGTGGGGCTCCGTGGTTAGATGTCAATGCTCTTGGGTGCTGGAGGCTGTGCCCCCCGAGCTTTCTCCTCGATCTGTCTCCGATAACTCCTCACCATCGTCCGAATGGCCTTGCTGATCCCCACCTTATCTCCGAATACTTCCTTGATCCAGTTCCAGTCATCCTCGTATATGATGATGTGCTTTCGGAGCAGCTTCTCATCATCGTCATTTTTTGCCATTGGGTTTCTCCTTAGCGTTGATAATCCAGAGTTCCTCCTCTGGGTTGTACGGGGATCGGCGGAATTGGAGGTTGGCCAGTGCCGGATCGCCGGACTCCTTGACCGCCTTGTAAAATCTCGCGATCATGGCTTCCGGCTTTCCGTAAATCCTCACCACCAACCCGACCTGGTTGCCCCGAGCTTGGTAGAGGAGTTCCAGGTCGGATTGGAGTGTGGACATCAGGGTGAGACCCTAGACTCAGGCCGCGGCCAGGTCGAGCGTGTCGATGGCGAGGGACTTCGCTGCGTTGATACGCTCGCGGGCCAGCTCGCGGATCTGGGGGTTCTTCTCCAGGATCGCCGCAACAACCTCGCCGACCTTTTCCTTCGGGAGGGACTTGGGGTCCTGGCCCTTCGCTCGCATCACCTCGAACAGCTTGTTCCGGGCAATGCTCATCGCCTCACGCTCGACCGGATCGACACGCGGAGCGGCAGTCCGGCGGCCGGCGAACTCATAATCCTCAGCGTAGGCAGCGAAATCCGCAATGAACTGAGCGGTCTGCTCGGCGGTCAGCTCGCCCGACTCGTCCTTGACCTTCTTGATGCGCGCGGCGAAGTTGTTGCGCAGGTTCTCGTGGAAGGTCTGGTTCAGGGCCATGGCTTCGCCCGCGGACATAACATGGCCTTCGGTGTAACGGTCGGGCGCCTGAAAGGTAATGCCCTGAATGGTAAGGTCCGACATGGTATTCTCCGTGGATGGTGCCGCACACATCGCGCGGCGGTTGGTGACGGTGTGATTATGACCGGACGGCCGGTGTTGTGCAACAAGGGGTTTGCGTTGTCGGTGCTACGTCCCACCTTTTACGCTAAAAGGTGGGACGAGCCCTGAGGGATAATCGTGGCTCACAGGCCGAGGGAGGTGAGGAAGTCCTGTGGATCGAAGGTGCTGGGTTTGGCTGGGGTCTCGGAGTAGGACCAGGAGAACAAGGTACGAAACTCATGTTCCGGGTCCGCGGTAATGTCATAGAATACTTGCTCTATCCCATCTTCTATCTTAGCATGATGATAGGAATACTCATTGAACGCCACCGGCAGCATGACACTGCACAAATACCCATCCTCCTGTATCTGGACTTGGACTCGTGGCATAGCACACAAGGGCTTGCCGTGGGCGACCAGCGCTGGGACTCCGCCAATCCGCGGACGGTCGGGGTGGAATAGGTTCATGGTACGCTCCTCACTGAAAATCTTCCAGCCTCGCATTAACCAGCACACTTTTAGTCCGCGTTTCCAGCACATATAACAAATTCAGCTCCTGCTCCAGCGCACTCCCCCCGTGGGCTCGGGCTTTGGGACTGGGGATGCGGAAGGGGTCGAGGTGCAGGACAAGGTCCCACTCCAAGCCCTTAGCCCGATGCCCGGTACTCAGCGTCACCTTGCCCACTTCCCGAGCGAACAGCTCGGTCAGGGCCTCTCGTAGCTCCCTCGCAGATGCAACCTTGCCACTTTCCAGCACCGCAAGCAGACACTGGGCACGGTCAAGGATGGACTCCGCTTTGGCCTCACGGTTGTTGGCCAAGGCGACAGCGATTTCCCCTTGTGCCCAGTCGTTAATCTTGTCACTGCACTCCTCTGCTAGGGTGTCGTTGTCGGGCAAGATTTTCTTACTCAGCGCTATCAGCCCCTTCCCGATGTCCCGGCCGAGAAACACCACTGAGACTCGCTGGCGGATGAGCTTGAACGCGAGACTTAGCAACGGGGCGTTGTTACGGCAGAGGACGGCGGGGTGACCGTGGGGCGGGATCAGGGTCTCGATGTCTTTCCAAGTCCAATCTAGCAGGCTGATAACTCGCCCCTTGGGGTTCGTCCCGTATGCCTGGAACCCCGGTGCGTGGTCCTGCATCCGTTCTACAATCACTTCCGGGCAGCGGAACGTCGTGGCCAGCGGTAGTTCCTGCCACCCTGCTCTCAGGGCCTTGATCTTGGCCATGCTAGAGGAGTCCGTCCCGCGGAACGCATAGATAGCTTGCTTGGGGTCACCGACGACAATGAGCCTCCCGCTTGCAGCCTTCCGCAGCTGCACATGGTTGACCGGGCTCAGGTCCTGGGCTTCGTCCACCATGACCAGCGGGTAGCGGTCGAACACCCCGCCGAACAGGGCAGACATGTAGATCTGGTCGTCGAAGGAGATCAGACCGGCGTATGACTGACGGATGGACTCCAGCAACACCGCGCGGGCCAGAGATAGCAACTCCGGGGTGGACTCGATCCAGAGTTCATCGCAGAGTTCTTGCCAGGAGTCTGGGTTATCCGGCATCAACCCACGGCCGGGGGTGGACTCCGGGACCAGCCCACGGGACATGGCACGGGACACGAGCACGCGAGCATCGTTCCAGAGTTCTCTGGAGTCCTCCCGCTCTTTGATCTGGGCGGAGATGATGTCACCGAGCTTGTTTGACTCCAAGGTGAGCTTGCGGCCTACGGCAGATGCCCAGGCCCGATGGCCGAGGCCGTTCAACGTGAGGCAGGTGAAGTGCTTGGGGAACTTCTTCTCAAACTCCTTTTTGTTTTTCGCGTTGAAGGCCAAGATCAGGGATCGCTTTGGGGGCAGCGCTCGGGCGATCAGCTCTAGCGTAGTGGTCTTGCTGCAGCCCGCGTAAGCGGTGATCATGAGGTTGACCGGGGATGAGACTGCCGCATCGACAATGGCGGATTGCTCAGGAGTTGGGGTGAAACTCATGCCCCTACTCCACCGTCACAATGACCTGGGGCAGGCCCTTGAGGGGGTCGAAACCCAGCACGGCGGTATAGGCTCTGCCGCTGGCGAGAGTCCTTGCCATCGCTTGGCTGTGCGTTCGCGCGACGTAGCCGAGGTGAATAGGCTCCTGCTCCAGCTCCGAGCGCTCCATGCCGTAGTTCAACAACGGGATCTCGAGCTCCTGCCAGTGTTCCTCGGTCAATTCCGCATGGTCCAGCAGGACCTTTACCGCGAACTCATCGTATGGGTTCTCCGGCTCGGGCTCGAGGATGAGCTGCTGCCCCGCAGGCAGCAACGCCATGATGGCCTTGGCCGGAGGACGGAAGTGCATTCCAACGCAAGGGACAGTGATGGTGGGCATGTTAGTTGTCCTTCTCAATGGAGAGGTATAGGAGACAGCGTTTTGTGATGTAAGTGTAGAGAGTGCCAGCTTTGGTATGGGAGGCAATTTGCAGAAATTCATCACTACTCCGCAACTGATTATCAATCTCAGCTACTGGACTTGTGACTCGCAGGAGAGCCTGCTGATCTTCCACGCCTTCCAGGCGATACAGTAGTGTTGCTTCGGGCATGGGTCAGGTCTCCTGAGTCTTAACTACGATGTTGCGCTTCACACTGGGCACTCTTACCACCGGGACTTCCATCCAGCTGTGCCAGCGTTGGCGGGCGATGCCTGCTTTTCGTTCAACCAGCTTCTCCTCTACGTTCAGCCTGTCCGCTAGGGCCTCTGCGTCCTCCCGCGAGACGCAGGCGCAATGCGGAGTGCTGTTGCAGAGCACCAGCCAGATGGTATTACGGGTTGCCATGAGGGACTCCAGTTGTAATGCCGGCTTCTTGGAATAGTGCCTGGGCTCGGGCCACATCCTCTCGCCAACGCTCGGCGTATTCCACAGGCAGCGGCGCGATGACATGGCGGATTGTCCCCGCTGCTACAATGTCCACTGCGCAGCGAATACATGGAAAATGTGTGGAGTACAGGTACACCGGGGCGAAGCCAGCGTTGCTGATCGCGTTCACCTCCGCGTGACGGACCAGCGCATACTTGACCTGCCGCTCGGCGAGGCGCTCGGGGGAGTCTGCGATGCCCGGCGGGAAGCCGTTGTAGCCGAATGCGACGAGGTTCCGCGTCTGCCCGACTACCACCGCGCCGACTTGAGTGCTTGGGTCTTTAGACCAGTTCGCGCAATGGTGGGCGAGGGCAAGGAAGCGGGCTTGCCAGATGGGGGAGTGGGGAGAGGGCATGGATGGGGCTCCTTATGCTGCAGCGAAGTCACGCATGATGACACCGGAGGTATCCCCGGCAACCAGTTCTGCGCAGGTGGAGTGCTGGGGGTCAGTCCAGGCGGGACATGAGCTATCCCAATCTGTCTCATCCCCGCCCCTTGCCTGGGCTAAGGCTCTGGCCTGCTCCTCGCTCTCTGCCGCAACAATAAAGCCAAAAGCCTTATCATACCTCGGGAACCAAAGCGGGTCGTCGTGGATCGGCCGAAGGATGTAGAGTTTCATTTGTGGGGCTCCATTCATGTCATACATCATCACCAAGTCCTCGTTGTCCTTTTGGCTCTGCCCAGACTTTCATGACATTTGCCATAGCTTCCTCCACTGTTTCTCCCAAAGCAACTAGGCCTGGGAGTTCTGCGGCACGGGCACAGAACCAGTTAGTATCACCATACTGCTCAATTGTGATTGTTAGGTATGGGTGCCAGTCCTATTTGCCCATGTCACCCCTCCGGCTTGGCGAAGGGGGACGCGGCGAGCATGGCGTCGCAGATGGCTTCAAGGGCAGCCCTGTCGAGTCCCACCATGACTTCTTCCGTCGCCTTCACCATCTCCATCGTCGCCACCTTCGGCACGACCACGCAGCCGGCGGCCTCGATGGCGGCGATGGCTCCTTCCGCGGCAGCGCGGGCCGATGCTCGTTCCGCTTCGGATACGTCTTCCCACGGCGTGTCATCCGGCCGGTGCCACTCCGCAGCATGCGCCGCCTTCGCCATCGCCTCGACCAGCGCCTCGCGCGTGTCAGGCATGGGGGTGCTCCTTCGGCATGGGGGCAAACAGGCAGTCTCCGGCATCCGCAAGGAACTGCCGCAGGGACACTTGCCAGTACGGCTCGCGCCACGTCACCAAGCCGAAATCGCCGCCGGCATCCATGAAGCATTGATAGCCGTCCGGCCGATCTTCGGGCGGCATCCACCGATCACGCATCCTCGCCTCTCTTCTTGGCCGGCGCGTGCTCGCCATCCAGCCAGCGCCGCACCGCTGCCACCACGGCGGCGGGGTCGGTCACGAGTCCATCGCCAAACCAATATCCGTCCGAGTCTATGTTCACGACGATATAAAGGTCTGACCGCTCCAATCTCCACTCAACTACAAAGTGGACGAAATAAAGATCAGAATGCTTCAACGTCGGCCCCGGCAACCCCGCTGCTGCCGCGGCTTCCAGCAGCCTCCGTGCGTTGGCGGTAGCGTCCGCGGCTCGCGCGAGGCGGGCGAGGGCGGCGGGGAGCCAGTCGGGGGTGTCAGCCATTGGCCAACCTCGCTTGACGCTGAATGCTGTCGAGCATGTCTTGCACGCGCGGCGCGACGAACCGCCAGTCCACAGCCGGGCGCTTAAACCCCGGCGGGTGAAACAGCGGGGCGCCGAGTGCGGCGTCATCGACGTAGAGTTGGGCGTAGGCCTTGGGCGACTGCGACCAGTCCGCTTGGCCGGGGTTCTGGTTCACGCCCCACAGCAGAATGCCGTTCTCACGCAGGTAGCCGACTGCATCGTCCAGCGTCGGGCCGGAGCGCATGGTCCACAGGATCAGCCGGCAGCCCTGTTTCTGCCACGACGCCATGCACTCGATGGCGAGCGGGTTTGGTGCACCGATCCGGGGGTAATCGTGATCAACGATGGTTCCGTCGAAGTCTACGGCGATAATCATGGTGGGTTTCCTCTGGTCGGGGGTGTCAGCCATTGGCGGGCTCCTTGGTCCAGCCGAGCCGTTCGGCGACGACGGGGAAGCGGTCGCAGATCCAGTCGCGCTCGCTGGCGATAAAATCGCCATCGACGAGCCACGGCCAAGAGTCTGTGATGGGCACGCAGAGCTCGTCGTAGAACGCTTGCGCCGCCGCTGAGCACTCCGGGTGCAGGTGGTAGCTGTAGAAGTCTCCCTCCCAGACGCCGCGGCGATATTCGGCGGCGCTGCCAAGCTCGATCCGCTTGCCGCATTCCTCGCAGCGGTGCGGCTTGCGGGTGCGCACGGTGGTGTGGACGCTGTGGAAGTCAGCCATTGCCACCTCCCTTCGCGTCGTGCTCGGCGAGGGCGGCGCAGGCATGCCAGCGCGCAGTCTTTGCCTCGACCAAAGCATCCGTCGCTTTCTTGAGCGTGGCTTGGTCGGCTTGGCTGACAAGGACCGTCGCCAGTGAATTATGCGCCCAATGCTCTCCCATTGTCGTCTCGACGACGGCCACCGCCAGCGCAGCGCGGGCCGGGGCGGGCGTGGCAAGGGCGGCGATCGCGACCTCGGCTACTTCGCCAAGTAGGGTCGGCAAGCGTTCTGACGCATCACGGGTCACGATGCCGAGCCTGATCTTCTCCAGCGCCGCCCGTAGCCTCGCCGCGTCAGCCTCCGCGGCCTCTACCTGCGCCCGCAGCCGCTCGACCTCGGCGACGAGCGCGGGAATGTCGCTGCGGGCGTGGGCGATGAAGGTGGCTTCTGCATCGCCACGGCAGCTGGCGATTGTCAAGAGATCGGGTGCGATTACGAAAAATCGCTCCTCGATCGTCCACTCCCCCGGCGTCGCGGCTTCCACCCGCGCCTTGATCTCGGCCAGCCGCTCGGCGGTCATCGGGTCACTCGGCATGGGGCGGCTCCGCGGTCAGGGCGCACAGTCGGCGCCGCAGGGTGTCGCGCCACTCGTGCATTTCAGACAGCACGGAGCGGTGCTCCTCCGGCTCGGTCGCGATCAGCCGGTCGAGGCGCAGGATCTCCGTTCGGCATTGCTCAGCGGTCTTGTCGAGCGCCAGTTCGCTGCGGACCCACCCCGCAGCTTGCATGTGGCGCATCGATTCCAGTTCGACCGGCGTCATCGCATCGACGATGCGCTTTGCCTTGGTGAGCAATGTTTCGAGTTCAGCGTCCATCATCCCCTCCTACGCCGCGGCCTGGAGCCGGGCGGGTTGATTGTGGAAAATAGATTGTTGTGCCACTCTCATCTCTCCCTGTCCATCAGCCAGTACCCCAGGCGGAAGCAGGTGAATGGGAGGACCACGAAGGGCCAGAGCACTCCGACGCAGACTGCATGGTAGATTGGGGCGGTGGAGTGGTTAGCTTGGTTCCACTGATGGAATGCCTTGGCTGCGCCCGCGCCGATAAACCCGTAGGTCAACACCGCGGCGGCGAGTTCTAGGTAGATCATCTGGGGCTCCTGGGCTAGAGGTCGTTTTCGTTGAGCGTGTCGAGGGGCTGGACTTTGGGCTGGAACTTTTCCTTTGGGACATGGACCTGTAGCTCAGGCTTGGTCCCTGTCTCTGCATCCAGCTTCGCGTTGGCCCGCTGCGCTGCCCGCCACTTTCGTCGCCGGGCGTTATCCCTCGCGGTGAGATTATAATGCGTGCGCGCTTGCGCGAGCTTGACGAAGTGGTCGGAGATTGGGGTGGTGGCCTGGACGATCGCGCGGATGGAGGCAAGGGCTTCAGCAGGGGTGATCCGGGTTTCTTGGACTAAGGAATACTCCAGTTCAATCCCCTCGATCAGCTGCCTGCGGGATGTGGCGAAAGCCTCACCGGCGACGAGGAGTTCCAGTAATGACTCCTGGGTGATGGTCATGGCATAAGGGCTCCTGCAATGGTACTCTGTCGGGTCACTTTCGAGTCCTCCATTCTACTGCGAGGTGGTACAGGGTGATGCCGAGGGCTACACCCGTGAGGAAGGATGCAAGCATTGGGCTGAGTACTCCAGGCTTGGGTCTCCAGGGCTGGTCCCATGTTTTATGCTAAAAGGTGGGCTTTGGGCTGGCATTGGGCTTGCCCTTGCCATAGTTTCGCGGTCGCCAACGATTAAACGTCCAGCCTTCCTGGCCCGTGCTGACCATGCTCATGGAGACCAGTTCGTCTGGCGCGAGGGCAGTGGCGATGAACTTTTCCACTGCCCTCGCGATGCGTTCTGGAGTATCTACTCTCATCGCGGCCCTGCCGATTGGCTGATGGTCTCGGCACCAGCGGGACTTGGGCTCGGCGGGAGCGGGGCAAGGTGAGAGGGCATCGCCCTCACCATCACACCAGAGGCAGGTGGGGCGGAGTCGTACGCTAGGCATCGAGAGGTCCTTTCAGTTGCAGGTTAAAATCCTCCGGCACATCATGCTTTCGGTCCCGCCAGTCCTCTGGGATCATTCCCCCAACCACCTCATGGGGGTCGCTGCACGCGCCGGGAAGCTTGCGGAAGGCCCTCGCCGAAGCCCAGGCTTGCTCCCGGTCCCCATACCAGCGGATGTGCTGGCCGTAGGGGGTGGAGTACAGGACTATGTAGTGGGGCTGGGCCTGGGCGCTCACGGCCGCGGCTCCGGCGGGAGCGGGGCAATCGTCCGCGGCTTCGGGACTATCAGCGTGTTGACGGTCCAGAAGTCGCCAACCCTATGATACGTCACGACTTGGCAGTCGCCGTCGCTCCACCAGCCCAGACAGGTGAAGCCGTGCCGATCCTCCGGCGGCGCCCACGGCTCGGCAGCCGGCAGCGGCATGGCGCGGATGGCTGCGTGAATATCATCGGCAACCTCTGTCCATGCGGATATGTCACGCTCTAAACCCGATGGCATGTTGTCGATGGCGCTGTCGCGCCACCTAGCTGCGATGTCGTCGATCACCGAGAGAGCATCCTCGCGCATCTTCTCCGCGGCTTCGGTCGGGGTCATGGCAGTGAGTCCTTCCGGTGGATATCATCGACGATGCGGGCGGCGTCGTTGAAGGCGTTGGC
>Ga0172380_10000786_pt1 | contig 58051 bp, 55 predicted proteins | sample Leawe162metaG_FD_119747 | JGI IMG/M metagenome (GOLD analysis project Ga0172380, IMG submission 119747) | Leachate microbial communities from a municipal landfill in Southern Ontario, Canada - Leachate well 162 metaG | ecosystem: Engineered > Solid waste > Landfill > Unclassified | place... | reverse complement strand
TCGAGGACGTTTTGAGGACGCAGTGAAAATTTCAATTGGCTTTCAAAATCTTTGATTTTGTCCAGACAATATATACCCGAAGGGTGAAGCCAAGAGCGTAGCGCTTGCCACAGTATCTTCATCCGGCACAAAAAATATGGATGCGAAATGGGAGACACGAGGAAATTGCTAGAAGTATTTTTTAATCTTTACGAAGTCTTCGGCGAGTTCAGGATGGCAGGCGACTTCAATTTTTCCTTCCGGAAGATTGTTGAGCCAGTTGTCGATGTTGCCCAGCCAATCAAGACTGACAAAGAAGTTGGATGACACGCAACCGCTTTGGTCGCAAGCTTTTTGATTGATGATTTTCAATAAATGTAGAATATAGGCAACCATTTTGTGATGTGGCGTTGAAATGCTGTTGCCAAAACGGATATACGGAATGTTGTATTGGTTTTGCAAGCCAAGCGCAAGCTTGAAAAATGGTGGGAAAAAGTGAACATGCTCATGTGAGTTGATTCCATCAGGATATTTTCCAATGAGGGTGTGAAATTTTTCGATTTGCTCATGCCAATCGGCGGCAACTTTTTTGGTTGAAATCTTGCCTGTCAGAATTTTTCCTAAAAATTCAAAAATTCTCCCAAATGCGCTCGTCCTTTCTTTGCGCTCATCTCCCAATTCATGCAGGATATCCAAATGAATATCCAATTTCACTCCGGCGTAGATGAGCTCTTTGATTTCTTTGGGTGAGATTTCACCGTCAGGCATGATGCTGACACGGTTTATTTTTCCCAATGATATGAGATAAAGGATATTTCTGTTGGCGCGCGGGCTGATTCCAAAGTCGTCGGCGCTCACGATAATTTTTTGACGATGTGATTCTTGAAAGTCGATCATAAGTGTGGTTATTTGAAAAAAGTAGCTTACATGATATAATACATGATGTAATTCTAGCAAATTAATACTTCATAGTAAACAATCATATGTCGGGCAGTGAAAATTCAAAAGTATGAATGACTGTGTTAAATTTGAATGAAACAGTTTTGAGCATAATTTAAATATTTTTACCTAAGGAATTTTTTTGAGCAAAGCTCATTTGAATTTCTACTGCCCGATATGGAACTGAGAAACTTTAACACCTATTTCTTTTTCATCATTTTGCTTGGTATCAGCGTGGTCACTTTTTTTATCTTTCAGCCGTTTTTGATTGCAATCTTGTTGGCAGCAGTTTTCGCCGTAATTTTTCAGCGCCCGTACAAATTTTTCCAGCGCATAACAGGAGAAAGAAATAAAATAAGCGCTCTTTTGACAGCCATTTTCGGCATGATCATCTTTGCCGTCTTGTTTTTGGGAATTGCAGGTTTGATTGCTAATGAAACGACCAATCTTTTTCAAAACTCAATCAAGGCGGGCGATGCCTATCAAAACTATGTCGATCCGATCGTGAACAACATTAACAAGAATCCTTTGCTCAAATCACTGGGATTTGAAAATTTGGTCAACAGTGAATCAATCAGTAAGGCTGTTTCGCAAATGGGGCAGGGAGCTTTGGGAGTGCTGCAAAAAACATATCAAGGAGTCGCACACTTTCTGTTTTTGACGATAGTGATGTTCTTCACCTTGTATTATTTCTTGGTAGGTGGCAAAGATTTGGTGAAAAAAATCATGTATTTGAGTCCACTGCGGGATACACATGAAAAGATTTTGATAGAAAAATTCATCTCGATTAGCAGAGCAACGATGAAGGGTACTTTAGTGGTGGGATTGGTGCAGGGGAGCATCGGCGGAATAACTTTCGCTTTGGTTGGCGTTCCTTCTGCCATTGCTTGGGGTGTTGTGATGGTCTTTCTCTCCCTGATTCCTATGTTTGGAACCAGTCTTGTCTGGTTTCCTGCCGGAATAATCATGCTGCTTCTTGGGAACATCTGGCAAGGCATTGTGATTTTGGCGGTAGGGTTTGGAATAATTTCCATCATCGACAATTTCTTGAGACCGGAGCTTGTTGGAAAAGACACGCAGATGCATCCGTTGGTGGTTTTCTTTGCAACTCTTGGAGGGATAAGTTTGCTTGGCTTCTTGGGTTTTATTATGGGGCCGATAATTGTGGCTCTGTTTCTTACTTTGTGGAATATTTACGCGGTTGAATTCAAGTCACAACTGAAGGAATATAATGCTTAGACATGCAGCGGCATGTAAGATACAAACACCAGGATACAAACACCAAACAAATTACAAAATTCCAATTTTCAAAAATAAGGCGGTTTGGAATTTGAGTATTGATTATTGAAAATTGTTTGGTTATTGTTTCTTGTTTCTTGGTTATTTATGCAAGAAATACTAACTTTATATCAAAATATCCCTTTGCATATTGATCCGATTGCGTTTTCAATCGGGTCTTTTGCCGTCAGATGGTACGGGATTATGTATTTGGTTGGATTTTTGGTGGTGTATGGATTGTTGAGATTAAGAATAGCAAAAGGGGAATTTCCGGTTCCAATTTCCAATTTCCAATTTCCAATTTCCAATAAATGTTCAAATGTCAAATGTCAAATGTCAAATGTCGTGCTGGATTATTTGTTGCTGGCTTTTTTTGCTGCGCTTATTGGAGGAAGAGTAGGCTATGTTCTTTTTTACAATGCGCCTTATTTCTTCGCTCATCCATCGGCAATAATTTCGCCCTTTGATCAGGGTGGAAATTTGATTGGACTTTATGGTATGAGCTATCATGGTGCGCTGCTAGGAATCGTGCTCGGAAGCTGGATATTTTTAAAGAAAAAGAAAATCAATTTTCTGGCTTGGGCCGATTTTGTGATCCCTGCAGCAGCAGCTGGATACTTTTTCGGCAGAATCGGCAATTTTTTAAATGGAGAATTGTATGGGCGCATAACCAACTCGCCCTTGGGCATGTATTTTGGCGCTGACCCTTTGCGCTTGCGTCATCCCTCGCAGTTGTATGAGGCTTTTCTGGAAGGAATCTTGTTGTTTTTGATTCTCTGGAAAATGAGAGGAAAAAATTTGGCCGACGGTTTTTTGTTTGGCGTGTATTTGCTGGGATATGGAATGGCGCGCATTATCGGCGAGCAATTCAGGGAGCCTGATGCGCAGCTGGGTTTTTTTTGGAATTATTTGACGATGGGACAAATATTGTCACTGGTCATGATTATGGCCGGAACATATTTGCTGTTTCCAAAAAAGAAAAATTAGTGGTATACTTTTAACATGTTATTGGCATTATTTACATATTCATTTTAAATAAATATGCTAGGCAGTGAAAATTCAAAAAATATTTCTTGAAATCTGCTTGAACAAGTAAAATAGTTTTGATTTAAAAAATAAAATTAAGCGAGGGAATTTTTTGGGCGAAGCCCATTTGAATTTCTACTGCCTGGTATGAAAAAAGAAAATATGAAAAAAAGGAGTATAGGCATAGTGATATTGCTCACCGCAATTATAATCGCCGGTGTTATTGCTTGGGGGATGAAGCAACCTGAGAAATTAGAAGCTCTGACTCCATCGCAATCTGGCGATCAGCAAGCAGACGTCATTCTTTATTTTGGACAGGAGTGTTCCCATTGCAAGAATGTTGAGAAGTTCATTGCCGACAATAAAATTGAGCAAAAAGTTATTTTTGCTAGAAAAGAAGTTTGGCACAATGCCAACAATAATGATGAATTGCAACAACGGTCCAAGGAATGTGTGCTAGACCCAGAGAAGGTGGGAGTGCCATTTTTGTATGCACGCGGCAAATGCTATATCGGAGAGATAGATGTGGAAAACTTTTTCAAAAAAGAGGCTGGAATTCAATAAACCATGAAGATAGGCGTGGAATCCTGATTGAGTTTAAGTTAGTTTGATACAAAAAATGTTACAAAAAATAAAGCAACAGAAGAAATTCATAGACATCTCTGCTAACAAACAGCAGCACGCTGTTGATTTTGGGGCTGCCTTGAAAAATGCCAAATCAACTTCCACGCTTTTCGCCAAAGGCAAAAGAACGCAGGATTTTTTCACCGAGGATTCAAAGTTATACATAACCCCTAATCAACAAAGATTGCTCCGAAAAGGCTTAGCGCTGGAATTTGCACCAGATAAATTTGATGGCCTGAGTGCTCGCGTGGTGAAAAAATTCGTGCGCTATGAGCCAAGTGGAACTAGTTTACTCTTGAAGGCATTAGAAAAGCGCTATCGAATGTTTGATCAGGCTTCCATGGATGCTGCAAAAAATTTCAGTAATCAATTCTCCATGGTCAGGGTGTGGAATGCTTCCATTATTGGATCTATTTTATTCGGAATGGTGATGATGACTTTTGTTTACAGATATCTTGGTCAAGGTGCCAGTGCCAAACAAATGGAGCCGGTAGCAACTGCTCAACAACAAGCCTTGGCTGAGCGCACCGTTCTTAGCACGGCCGATACTGATGCGGATGCTGAATCTTTTGCGCAGCAAGTGGCGCAAATCGAACAGGCCAATAGCGCCAAATCGCTTGAGAGCGAAATAAAGGAGATGGTTAAGGGTCATCCGATCGAGAAGATGGCGCCATATATCGCCAAGCAGGACCGTACCGTGGCAGCTTTTATTGTGGCAATTGGAAAAAAGGAAAGTTCCTGGGGAGAACGTGTGCCGGTGCTTAATGGCAAGGATTGTTATAATTATTGGGGATATCGTGGAATCAGGGACAGGATGGGAACAGGTGGGCACACTTGTTTTGATTCACCTGAAGACGCTGTGAACACGGTGGCAAAACGCATCAACACCTTGGTGGCGGAAAAAGGCAAGGATACTCCAGCAAAAATGGTGCTTTGGAAATGTGGAAATAGTTGTGCGGCAACAGGCGGCCAAGCGGCAGCCAACAAATGGATCAGTGATGTCAACAGCGTGTTTAAGGAATTTGACGTGAAGGGTTAAAAATATCAGCCCATATTTACTGTAAAATTGCAACTTTTGAGAAAAAAAAGCCCTCAAGCAGGGGCTTTTTTTGATGTTTTGTTGAAAATATGGCTTAGATAAAGTATAATTTTAAGCAGTCGATAATAAAAAGTGTGGATAACATTCTTGACCGGTAGTTGAGTTTCTGATAATATAAGATCTGCGTCCCTGGATGAGAAATTCGCTGGGACCACTAAATTGATAAAAATAACATATGAGTAAACCCTCGTGGTTTAGTGGAAAAAAAATGCAACAATGGAGGCTTCTTGGTGAGCAATTCAAAACTATTGCTAAAAAAAGCAATATTCTCTTTTTTGCTATTTCTTTGATAGTTTTTGCCACAATGATAAATCTGTGGGATTCACAGACCACCTCTTATGCTCAGGCATACGCTGGCAACAACACCAAAACAAAAATCAACTCACCAGTATTTAATGAAAAAAAGGTGATGTTCGATGAATTGGCTGGCGAGGATAATCAGTTGGTTCCTTTTAAAAGTGAACTGCTGACGGCCGTGCAAGCTGACGGAAAAATCAAATCAGGTCAATTCGCGCAAAAAATATATGAAATAGTTGGGGAGACTCCAATTAAGGAGATGGTACCTTTTATTGCTGAGCGGGATGAAAAGGTGGCAGCCTTTCTGATTGGAATCGCCAAGAAGGAAAGCAGCTTCGGTTTGGCCTCACCTTCAAAAAATGGCGAGACTTGTTACAACTATTGGGGGTATAAGGGTGAAGGTGGACGCGGAGTGGGGATGGGGTATGCTTGTTTTGCCAGCCCAGAGGAAGCAATCAGGGTTGTGGGAGACAGAATTGAAGTTCTGGTGAACAAACAGCGAAACACACCTGCTCGCATGGTGGACACTTGGAAATGTGGCACAAGTTGCAAGGGAGATCCTGGCGCGCCAAGTTGGGTGGCAACAGTGGCCTTATATTTTGAAAAATTGGTAGGCTAGAATACTTTTTAAGAGGGCATCGCAATCAAGAGTGATGCTTTTTTTTGTGAGATTTTTGGTGTATGATAAAGGTATAATAATTTCTAATTTCTAATTTCTAATTTCTAATCAAATCTGAATGTTTTAATGTTTAAATTTTTAAGCATTTTAAATTCATTTTAAATTTCAAATTTTAAATTAAAAATTTTATCCGATGGCTTGGATTACTGTCGCAATCAGTGCATACTTTTTGGGAGCATTCGCGGTGCTCACTGATAAATTTTTATTAGGTTCCAAGAGAATATCTTCTCCGCAGGTCTACACTTTTTATGTGGGAATTTTTGGTTTAGGGGCATTTCTCTTCGCGCCCTTTGGTTTCAGCATACCATCTCCTTGGCAAATTTTGATCAGTTTGATTTCTGGAGCTGTATATATTGCTGGAATCTTTGCTTTGAACATTTCCATCAACAAGGCTGAAGCCAGCAGGATTACCCCTGTGGTATTTTCCGTGGTGCCTATTGCGACATATCTGATATCATTTGCAGTAAATAGTGAAAAATTAACCTTATTGCAATTGGGTGGTGTCGCGCTGTTGATAATAGGCGGATTGCTCATCTCTTTTGACTTGCCGATAAAAATAGGCAAGAAGAAATTTTTTCTAGGATTCTATACTTCTTGTTTGGCGGGATTTTTATTGGCCGTTTCATATGTCATGTTTAAGCTGGTGTATGCGGAGCAGGCATTTTTAACTGGATTTATGTGGACGCGTGTGGGTGGATTTATTGCAGCTTTATTGCTGCTGGTAATTCCTCTTTGGCGCAAGCAAATTTTTAAAAGTTTTTCGCACGCCAAAAATCCTTCAAGGAAAAATGTTGGCACGGGTGGAATTTTTTTGGTAAACAAAATAATGGGCGGAACAAGTTCCATTTTGCTTAATAAAGCTTTTCAGCTGGGGAGCGTGACCTTGGTCAATTCTATGGTATCATTGCAGTACGTTTTCGTGCTTTGCTTGGTTGCTGTCGCAGCCAAAAAGCATCCGCAAGTATTTGCTGAAAAATTATTGTTTTGGGATTGGGCTCAAAAAATTGGAGCAATATTAATTATTGCGGTAGGTATGTTTTTTGTTTCAAGATAGTTAATTGTTATATTAAAAATATATATAAACATATAAATTTATTCGCTTATGAAAAAAACTTTTCGCGCCCTGGGTTATACTTTGAGTGTGTCGGTGCTGGCATTGGTGCTGTTTTTTATCTATATAAATCTGCCGGTCAACGCATCTAGCAATGATGTGCAAATCGGAGTGACCTTTTCGGCGCTATACGCCGAGCAAATAGGGCTAAATTGGAAAGAAGCCTATTTGGCGATGCTGGATGATCTTAAGATTGAGCATATTCGTTTGCCAGTATATTGGGATCGCGTTGAAAAAACTGAAGGAGAATATGATTTTGCGGATCTGGATTGGCAGTTGGAGCAGGCGCGAAGTCGCAATGCGAAAATAATTTTAGTGATAGGACAGAAAGTTCCGCGTTGGCCCGAATGTTATGTGCCGAAATGGGTGGGCGAGGATCCGAGCAATCTTGATCAAGTGAGGCTTAAAGAAAAATTGCTGAAGTTTGAAGATGTTGTAATTAAGAGATATAAGGATAATCATCCTGAGATCAGTCGTTGGCAAGTCGAAAACGAACCATTTTTGGATTTTGGAATTTGCAGCAAAGTTGATCCCGCTCTTTTGGATGCAGAGCTTGCTCAAGTGCGAAGTTTGGATATGACGCGTCCAATCGTGGTCACAGACAGTGGAGAATTGAGTTTATGGGTGAGAGCTGCATCGAGAGCTGATGTCTTTGGCACTACCATGTATCGCGAGGTTTATAGTGAAAAGATGGGACATTGGCGCTATCCTATTGGGCCAAATTTTTTCAAAAGCAAGCAATTATTGATCAAGCTATTTGCCAAGCAGGACAGGGCTATCGTGATTGAACTTCAAGGTGAGCCATGGGTGGGAGGCTGGACAACTGATGCTCCAATAGACATCCAACTTGCCTCCATGAATGGGACGGTTTTGGCCGACAATATTGAATTTGCCAAAAAAACAGGAATGAAAGAGATCTATGTTTGGGGTGCGGAGTGGTGGTATTGGATGAAAGTCACTCAACACAATCCGACACTTTGGGAGACCGCCAAATCATATACCATCAAATAGTTTTGATCTTGAGGATGAAATATTTTTTCAAATTTAATTGTCTAAATTTTAAATTTTAATTTGCTTCGATTCATACCACACAATAATGATGCACATAATTGGAGAACGCTGTTGTTTATCTTTTTTGTGACGATCATTTCAGGTGGGGCAGCATATTTTGCGGTAGCACATTCAAACTTTGAGAAAAAAAGTGCCGCTGTCTTGGAATTGAAAAACAACCCAGTGCAGGAGTTTCCAGCTGTTCCTGATGCAAGTGATTTGATTGTGAATGATGCTGTCTTGCCTGAAGCAGTCTCGTCATCTGATGTAGCAACTCCAGTAGCAATTTTGGCAGTTGAAAAAAATGAAAAACCAGTGCTGCCCAAGATTGAGAGAAATAAAAATCCAAAAACTATCCTAGAGGAAGCTAAGAGTTACGCTCAGCCGCAGATTATAAGTGGAAAATATATTGATATCAGTTTGAAATATCAAAATATGGTTATTTTTGAAGATGGGAAGGTGCTGGACGCTTATCAAATTTCCTCCGGCAAAAAAGGCCTGGACACACCCGTGGGAAATTTTAAGATTGAAAACAAATCTCCCCGCGCTTGGTCCGCTGGCTATGGCCTGTGGATGCCGCACTGGATGGCGATTTTGCCATCAGGAAAAATTGGGATCCATGAGCTTCCGGTGTGGCCAGGTGGATATCAGGAGGGCGCCAACCATTTGGGAATCCCAGTTTCGCATGGTTGTGTGCGCTTAGGCGTGGGAGCAGCCAAGCGCGTCTATGATTGGGCTGAAATTGGAACGCCTGTTATCGTGCATCTGTAATAAAGCTGTAGGATATTTGCAAAAAAAATGGTATAATGAAAATAATAAATTGGTATTAATCTCGCGATAAACCATAAAGTATCAAGCCAATTTGTTGCCATTACTCGCTTGGAAATAAAAATAAAAAATATGAAACATCACTATATCTTGCATAGAATCTTTCTGATCATTATGTTTGTCGCCTGCGCCGTGGCAGTTGTTTCTTTCATGAAGCAGAAAGTAAATGCCTCACTTGAAATCAATAATATCACCAATACTGGAACATTAAGCACTGGGTTGATAAATGGAAAGTGCAGCTATATAAATGGAAAAACAGTCACCAATAAGCCGACTGGAGTTCTTTGTGCTGCTGGCAATCAAATGACCACAGTTGAAACCGCTATTGGCTGGGAATGGAAATGTCAGGGGATAAACAATGGAACAAGTGCTTATTGTAAAGTTGTAAGATATGTTCAAACTCCTACTAACATTACCATCACTCCGCAGACTTCAAATCTTGAAGTTGTTAGAGATATTTCAGATGATGTTGACAAGGTGATCACTGAGACCGTTAAAACGACAACTGAAACAGTGAACAATGTAACCACTCAAGCGCCAAAAATAACTGAAAATCAAACCCCCAAAACAGCGGCCGCTTCCACAAACTACAATGTTACAGCGATGATTGCGCCAATCGTTGAAAACGATACTGTCGTCATTGAAGACGAACAGCAACGAATTGATGCCCAAAAAGAAGCACAGCGACTTGAGCAGGAAAAGCTTTTGGAGGATGCTACTCAGGGAACAGGAGGGGTTGAGCAAAGTCAAATAATAACAGCGCCTGTTGTTGTTGAGGCAAAAAATCTTGCAAAGGAAAATAATCCTAAGTTGGCTGGCGTCGTTGTGGCCACCTTGAAGGTTGAGAGCGTCAGTTTGAATGAAAAATATGATGGCAACAGTCGAGTGGCTTTGGCTGGAAAATCTGAGCCGGGCGCGCTGGTAACTGTTTTCATTTTCAGCAACGACCCGACAGTCATTACGATCAAGGCTGATGACAACGGAAATTGGAGCTATGAATTGGACAAGGAATTGGCTGATGGTCAACATGAAGCCTATGTTGCAGTGACAGACGAGTCTGGAAAAATTATTTCAAAAAGCGAGCCAATCGCCTTTGTCAAAACTGCTCAGGCTGCCAACATGATTCCGACGTCGCAATTTTCAGCCAATCAATCTCCAATTGAAAGATCAACCCAGCAATATGTGCTGATAGCGATAGTTATCATGTCCGTTTTCCTGGTGATAGCATTGGTCTTGATAGGATTCTTAACTCACAAACGCAATTTGGATGAAGGAATTTATTAATAGGGGAATAACTTTTGTTAGAAACAATCCGACGATTATTTATTCGTTGCTGCTTATTTTTGTGGTGGTGGGCGCGTTGTTTTTGAATTCTTATTTCATTTTGACACGTTTTCAGGAAAACTCAGACAAAACGTTGCGAACAAAAGCCGTGCTGGCCGAAGATATTGTTGCCGTGGTGGCTCGAGATTATTTTTCAGACTTGTCTTTAAATAAAGATAAACTTAAGGCGAAGATTATAGAGATTCAAAAAAGCGATCCTGAGATTGCTGAAATGGTGGTCTATGAAACCAGATTGAACAATGATGGGTATGCCCCACTAATAGTTGCAAGGAACGGTGATGTTCCGCAGGACCTTGCCATAGAGTCGGAAAAGATTTCTCAAAATGCAATAAAATTTGCCATGTCGGTGGATGATGCTTTTGCCTATGTAAGCAATATCAATGGAAATAGATATTGGAGTGTGGTCAAGGCGGTCAGAGGGCAAGATGGAGCAGTGAAAGGCGCCTTGCTTTTGAAGTTATCCTTGTCTCAAAGTGATGCCTTGGTTGAAAAAACAATTTTTCAAGTCTACCTGCTTTCTGTTGGTGCCATGTTGGTGGTGCTTTTGCTGGTGTTTAACCATATCAGATTGTTCGCCTTCGAAGTTAGGGCGAAAAAATTGGAAGAAATCGACAAAATGAAAGATGATTTCATTTCGATGGCCAGTCATGAACTCAAGAGCCCACTCACAGCTATTCGAGGATATGTTGAGCTTTTGACTGACATATTAAGCAAGGGGACATTGGAACAGGAAAACAAAATACAACAGCAGAAATATTTGAAAAATATTGATATCTCAGTGAACAGGCTCAGGACGCTGGTGGAAGATCTTTTGGATGTTTCGCGTATTGAGCAAAACAGGCTTCCGATTGCACTGGTTGAAACTGATTTAGCTCAAATTGTTTTGGAAATTGCGGATGAAATGAAGATCTTGGCGAATGAAAAAGGTTTGGAAATCAAAAAAAATATTGCCAACGTGGCCAAGGTTTCGGCTGATCCCGAGCGCTTGAAGCAGATCGTTGTTAATCTTCTCAGCAACGCAATCAAGTATACGCTCAAGGGAACGGTGGAGATCCAAATCAGCGAGAATGAAAAGAGTGTATTTTTGACGGTAGCTGACACAGGCCTGGGAATTTCCGCTAAAAATATGGAAAAATTATTCTCCAAATTCTATCGAGTCAAAACTGAGCATACGGCTGGAATTAGCGGGACAGGGCTGGGGCTTTGGATTGCGAAAGAAATTGCTCAGAAAATGGGTGGAGATCTGACGGTTGAAAGCATCGAAGGTGTCGGTTCGCATTTTACTCTAATCTTAAAAAAAGCAGATAAAAATTAAACGACTGAAGAATAAATTTTTTAAAAATCCTATCTTGTTTGAGCAAGCCTTTGTTTTCTTTAAAATTTTCCACTGATTGTGTCGAGTGAGGGAAAATTTTATTTAGAAAACAAAGAGCGGCGAGGAGGATTTTTTGAAAAATTTCATTCTTTAGGAGCTTAATTAATAAAGAATGAATAAAAAACAAAAAATCGCCATCTTTGATATCGACGGAACAATCTTCAGGAAAAATCTGCAATTTGAATTGATCAATGAGCTCTCTTGGATGGATATCTTTCCACGCAGAGTGCGCAATCAGATTGTGACACTTTATACGAATTGGCTGGAACACAGCGGCACCTATGAACAATACAGGTTGGGGTTGGTGGAATTATATGAAAAGTATATTCCAGGTTGCAAGTTGGCTGACATCGAGCGGGCGAGCAATGTTGTGGTGTCTTTTCATCAAGACAGAACCTATGTCTTCGCCGAGCAGATGATCGCAAAATTGCGCAAAGAAAACTATCATCTGATCGCGGTGTCAGGTTCACCGGTTGAGATTGTGCGCGAATATGACAAGTTGCATCTCAAGTTTGATGCAGTGTTCGGCAGCGTGTATGCTCTCAATGAAAAAGGGGTTTATACTGGTGAGTCTCAATATGAGCCAGTGAAAAACAAAGGCAATCTGGTGAAGCAATATGTATATGAACATGATCTGACCCTCGAAGATTCTTATGGGATGGGTGACACCGAATCGGACGCCAGCTTTTTGGATATTGTGGCTAATCCAATCGCTTTTAATCCAAACGAGAATCTCAAGGCAATTGCGCAAGAGAAAGGCTGGCGGATCGTGGTGGAAAAGAAAGATGTGGTGTATGATATATCCAGAATAGTGAAGGATTGCGACGTTTCATTTTAAAATAAATTAAAAAATATGCCCAGTAGTGAAAATTCGAAAAAAATATCAACACTGGACTGCTAGTTTGTTCTTGTAAGAAGTTTAATTTGTGATAAATTTAATTCCTATTGGCCAAAGGCCATTCGAATTTCTACTACTGGGTATGAACACAATATTGTTGACCATAGCGGGCATCTTGGTGCTTATCATAGCGATCGTGGGAATCAATTTGGCCACGATGTCACTCAATGACTTTTTGGAAAAAACCATCAAGAGATTTTTGTGGCTCTGGCTGCCATTCCACGCACTGAAAAGATTGAGCAAGGAATTCAGTGAGAAATACATGAAATAAAAATACAGTCACTAGGTCACTTGTCACTGGGTCACTGCTTACATGCTCGCATTTCAATGACTTGTGACTGATGACTAGTGACTTTTTGAAATACAAAAAACTGCTAACTTAAATGTCAGCAGTTTTTTTATTATCTAGCGAAACGAGTGAAATGATTGTCAGCAGACAAGCATTTCCGAGTGAGCGACGATACCAAAAGGTTTAATACCTCGAGGCTTGCCTCGAAGACCCTTGGGTCCAGGGCTTGCCCTGGAGTATTAATACCCTTTTATTTGTCAGAATGTGAAATAGAAATTATTTCACTTTTTCCATGAATTTTGCAAAAACTGTCGGGTTTTCAGCAGCCATTTGAGAAAGCACTTTTCGGTCAGCTTCAATGTTCTTTGATTTCAAAACTGCAATGAATTTGCTGTAAGTGATGTCAAACATTCGAACTGCATTGTTGAGGCGCAGGATCCAAAGTGCTCGGTTGGTTCGCTTTTTCACGCGACGGTCACGATGAGCATATTTACCAGCTTTGATCACAGCTTCCTTGGCAGCAACATAGTTCTTGCTTCGACGCCATCTGAAACCTTTAGCCATCTCCAATACATTTTTCCTTCTCTTTGATGCGGCGACGCCGCGTTTTACTCTTGCCATTTTGTCTATGAGGAACGAGTAGCTACAAAATGAGCAACCCCGCACCAATTTTCTATTAAATTCTTAAATTATGTTAAATCTGAGCCGTAGGCGATACCGCGCCTCAATTTCCAATATTAGTACCGGTAATATTTGAAATTGGTGCGTGGGGTAGCCCACTTTTCTATCTATTTTCCTCTTGAGTAAGGAAGTGCAGCCACAATGTTCTTTTCATCAGCTTTGAACATTCTGACATCTTTCTTCTTGGCGCGTCCCTCAGCTCCTGTTTCCTTTGAGTTGTAATGGTTTTGTCCAGTTGCTCGACGAATCACTTTGCCATTCTTGGTGATCTTAACTTTTTTCACAACTGACTTCTTGGTTTTCATCTTAGGCATATTCTTTATAAACAACCAAGATACAAGATACAAACACCAAATTATTACGAAAGTATTTGGAAATTGGTTATTGAATTTTGTTTGGTTATTGTTACTTGATTATTGATTATTACTCTGTAGGAGTTGTTGGTGCAATGATGACATTGAAGCCTCCAGGAAATCTTTTGATTGGATCTTCAATTTTGTAGGGAACAGTGATGCCACTAATGAATTCCTGCAGATTCTTGCGAGCCAGGTCTTGATGAGCCTTTTCTCTTCCGCGCAGCACGATGTCAATCTTCACCTTGTCTCCTTGCTTCAAGAATTTTTCGCTTTGCGCTCTTTTGAAATCGCTGTCGTGAGTGTCAGTGCGCAGGCCCAATCTCACTCCTTTGATTTCAACTTTCTTTTGCTTGGCTTTGGCTAGGCGCAATTGCTTGGATTGTTGATAGAGGTGTTTGCCATAATCCATCACGCGACAAACTGGAGGCTGAGCTTTGGGTGAAACTTCCACCAAATCAAGCATTCTTTCTCGCGCCAATGCCATCGCATCCAGCGTCGACATCTCTCCAAGTTGCTTGCCTTCGTCGTCAATCACGAAGACTACGGCAGCTCGAATGCCGTCATTGATGCGCAATTGCGCTGGTCCGGTCTGCTGCTTAGGTTTGAATCTAAATCTTTTTCTTATGGCTTTGTAAAATCATGCCAGCGTTCTTCGGGGAATGCTTTGTGATCTTTTTATATTTTATTAAACGAATACTGGAAATAATTTAAAATTTGAAGTCTATCCTCAAAGGATAAGCTTGGAGCAAAAAATTTAAAATCAAATCTTAATGACAAAATGTTTAATGCATTTAATCATTTTAAATTTATTTCAAATTAAAAATTTCAAATTTCAAATTTTACGCGGTGGAGTTGATGGGAATTGCACCCATGTCCAAAATTGACAATCCAAAATCCTCTACAAGTTTAGTTTGTTTCATTCCATCTTGCGACGGATACGACAGTTTGAAGTAGGAAACAAACAAAACCTTCAAGTGCCGTTTTCAGAGTTAGTTCGCAAAATGTGTCTGAAAAACCACATTAAGCTATTCTCATGTTTGACACCGAGCTCTGCTTACGAGAAATCAGCAGTTCGATGGCTTCGAGCCTAAGCTAAAGCAGGAGAGAAACTAGCAAATGCTTGCGCAAATGTAGCTTTCACCTTTGATATAGAGTTTGCACTTATATCTTTCACGGCAGTTTAGCGATATGTCCGTGAGTGATCGACTTGCATATCTTGAAAAGTACAACCTGTCGAAACTAAACAACCCCCTTAAAAATTCAAAAAATTGAATTTTTAAGGAGAATTTTTAATTTTAAATTTAAAATTTTAAATAAAATCTTAATGACAAAAGGCTTTAATTCATTAAAACATTTAAAATTAATTTCAAATTTCTAATTTCAAATTTCAAATTCTCAAAAATGCCTTAAGCATTTTTGAGTGCTCTTTCAATATTTCTCTTCGACTCATTTTTAGCTATGTCAGATCTCTTATCGAACGCCTTTTTTCCGCGCGCTACAGCGAATTCCAACTTAATGAGTCGTCTCTTAGTATACACACGAAGGGGCACCAATGTCAAGCCTTTTACGTGCAATTTTCCAATCAGGGACTTGATTTCTGACTTCTTGACGAGTAATTTTCGAGAGCGGGTTGGATCGTAGGCTATTTTTGGGTCAGAATAAGGATATTTTGAAATGGTAGCATTAGTCAGATATAGCTCACTTTCATGAATGGTCACAAAGCTGCCTTTGAGGCTTATATGACCCATTTTTGACGATTTTGTCTCGGCTCCAGACAGCACCAAACCAGCCTCATATTTGTCGAGAAGCTCATAGTCGAAATGTGCTCTTTTGTTGGTGGCTAGTGTTGGCATACCAGGCAGTAGAAATTCAAATGGCCAAAGGCCAAAAGCTCTTTATTTTTTTAAAATGGTTGATATCTTTGTCAGAAGCCTTAAATTCAACGGATGCTCTCCTTTTTTGAATTTTCACTGCCTGGCATATTGTCAGTGTAGCATAGAATTTGATAGTGAAAAGTGTTTTAATTGAAAAAGAAAAAAAGTTATAAAATAAACATGAAAAAATACTGTTTTTGTTGTTGTACAGATTTGGTAAAATAGTGTATAATTTTAATATTAAATCGGGCAGTGAAAATTCAAAAAAAATATCAATATCTGTTCGATACTTATTTATAAAAAAAGTAAAGTTGGTTGCGTGTAGTAGACTTTTATTTGGCCAAAGACCATTTGAATTTCTACTGCCCGATAAATACGGGTGAAATCTTATGAAAAAAATAAAAAACTTCTTAATAGACAGGTACCATCTGCTTTTTAAGGGTGCGGCGGAAAATCATCTGCGCATTCAAAATGCACTGCAAAATCCTGATGGTTCATATCAAGTGACTTTGAAATTTGATTCATATACTGATCTCAAAAAATATCAGAAAAAATTGCGCAGAGTGACGGTGTCACTTTCTGGTGCCGTGGCAATGGTGATTGTGGCTTTCATGGTGGCTCCATATGTGATGAATCCAAGTCGTTCAAGTGCGGCGAATTTTCAATGGATTCAGAGCAATTGGAGCGGGGCAGAGGGGACAACTCCTGCACCCAAAAACAATCCTACTGGTTACATGTCTAAGTCATTGGGACTTGCGGTGGCTGTTGACAGTGTGAAGATGGCGACGCCAATTCCAGCAGTGGTTGGCAATGGTGGGACTTTGCCTGCTTATAGCAGCGTGACTGACACAACTAATACTTATTTGGGTGCCGGCGGGGTTATTGCGCTCCGATCTCTTTTAAATGGTTCATGCACGCAGACCCCTAATTGTAAGGATATTGTGAATCAACAATGTAAGAATGGTTTTTGCAAATTAAATAATGGACAAAGTTGCGGAGGTGTTAATGCGAATTGTGCGACCGGATATTGTTCGACAACATGTCAGGCGGCACCGGTCGGAACAGCTTGTTCTGGAACAGGAGCTAATACTAATTGCGTGTCGGGATATTGCAATGGCACAACGTGCGCGCTTTCGCCGTCTGATAGTGGATACGTTTGTACTAACGGAACGACATGTGCTTCTGGTATATGTACGCAAGGTATATGTTCGAATTGGTATTATGCTAGCAATGCTGGTGTGTTTGTATACAAAACTCAACCGCAAACAGTTGAAAACTGTACTGCTCTTGGGGGATACAGGGCTAATCAAGGCACTATTATAGAAATTTTTAATACTTGCGATATACCCTTGCCGTCATGGACAGATTTTTTGTATAGTGGAGTAAATAAGGCGTGCCATTATCAAACTTCCGCAAGATGTGGCGCATATATATTAGCTGACTGTGGCTATGCATACGCGGATATTATGTGTGTTAAAGAATTTTAATGGTAAAGGAAAATTAAAGACTTGTTATAGGGGGCTATTGAGAGATTGTGTATGCTTCTCTTATGCAGAAGCAAGTTTGCAATTTGCTTCCTTTTTTTTGTTGCAGTGAAAAAACCGTGCATAACTTTTGGCAAAAAAATGGTTACAGAAAAATAAAAGTGTGCTATAATTTTTGTATCAATGGAATTGTGTTTTGCTTGGCTTTTTTGGTTGAGAAAAAAGATGGAAAATAAAAAATCAAAAAAATAAATGTTACAGATGAAAAACTTCTTGTCTTTCGGCGGTGGAAAAAAGAAAGTGTGGTCAGCAGCCGTTTTCGTGCTGGCTGTTTTTGGCAGTTTGGTTTTTGCGGATGTTTCCAAAGCGGCTTTCACGATTTCTTCTGACAATGTCGCCACGCCTGCTGGGGCAATAGCTGATGCGGGCGGTGTGGCGGTTGATAATAGTGGCGGAGCAAACAATGGCAAAGTGTATGCGGCTGATGTCGCAGCTGGAACAGTCAAGCGTTTTAATGCGAATGGAACACTGGATGGAAGCTTTGCGGTGACCTTGCCTGGTGCACGCGCAGTGGTGGTGGATTCAATTGGAAATGTGTATGTCACCAGCGGTGTTGACATTGCTGGCAGCGCCGGTCAGGCTTATGCTGCAGCATATTGCACGGCTCCTTATGAACATTTTGATGATTCCAGCAATTCACTGGGTGTTTATGCGGATTGTTATCCTGAAGTTCCATATATTGCCCCAGTTGCTGCAGTACACACAGCTTCAGTCAAGAAATATAATCAAGCTGGAACCTTGCTGCAAACATTTGGTTCTTTCGGAACTACTGGTAGCGATAAATTGAACAAACCTTATGGTGTGGCAGTAGATTCTGCCGGCAACGTTTGGGTGGCTGATTTCGGTAACAATGCTATCAAAAAATTCAACGGCACAACTGGAGCTGGAATAGCAGTGACAGGATTTTCTGTTTCTGCACCATTGGGTATCGCCATTGATGCAAGCAATAATGTATATGTCTCAAATTATACCGGCAACAACCTGCAGAAATACAACGCTGCTGGAACTGTGCTAGCAACGATTGGTGCTTATGGAGTTATAGACGGAAGCTTTAGCAATCCATATTATGTTTCCGTGTCTCCTGATGGAAGCAGGGTTTTTGTGGCAGACTATATCAATCAAAGGGTGCAGATGTTTTCTTCAACTGCCAGCAGCTTTACTTTTGTCACAAAATTAACAGGTATCCCACATCCAACTGGAGTTGCTTATGACAATACTAGTGGAAAATTATGGGCAACTGATCGCAGCGCAACTCAATACGTACGCAGATATCTTGTTGCTGAGAGTTTGAGTATCACCGCTTCAGCTGGAGCCAATGGAACAATTTCACCGACTGGATCAGTGTCGGTTGCTAGTGGTGCAGTGCAAATTTTTGCTCTCACTCCAAATACCGGATATCATGCTGACACGGTGACTGGAACTTGCGGTGGGACATTGGTTGGGAACACCTTTACTGCCAATGCTATGAGCGCTAGCTGCACGGTGATTGCAAATTTTGCCCCAGCGCCACCGGTAACGATCACCAGCACTGCCGGCTCAGGCGGAACAATCACGAAAGATTTGGCGGATCCGATTTTGCAAGCGCAAAGTCCAAAATATACCATCACAGCCACTGGCTCAAATGTTATCACTGGTTTGTTTGTGGATGGAGTTTCCGTGCCACTTTCAGCAGTTGATGATGCAACTCACACGGTCGTGAAAACAAGCGCATCTTTGATGACTTATACTTTCAAGAATGTGCAAGTCAACCACACGATTGAAGCTAATTTTGATGTTGCGCATATGGCCAGTGGAACTTTTGTTTCAACACCAATGAATTTCAAAAATCCTGACAATAGTGTCATAAACTCTCCAAACTATGGAAAGATTGATTGGACGGCGTCAACTCCAACTGGCACTTCCATCAAAATGCGAGTGAGAACTGGGATTAGTGCGAATAGTGAGGATGTTTATACTCGATATTCTTTAGAATGGGGGCATCCATGGACATCACCTGCTGAACTTTGTTGGTATGATGGAGATGGAGATTGTCAAAATTACGATATTAATTGGCCTGGATACCTTGTGACTTCTGCTGTGGGTTGGTCTGCTTGGTCTGATGCTTGTAATGTTTCCAACGGTGCAAGTGTGCTCACTTCTTCTTGCGTTAATGATGGCGAGCAGTATGTGCAATATCAAGCAATTCTTTCAACTGATGCAGGGACCAATGTGCCAACACTGGGTGCAGTCACAATTTCCACTAAAGTTGGTTATGAAAAAAATTCCTTCTTGAATTTGATTTCCTCGCCATTCAACACGACCAAACCTTTCAATTCGGTTGCAAAAATAAGTTGGGGTTCAAGTGGCGCAGATTCCACTGTGCCAACGCAAGGTGAAATTAAATTCCAAATCAGAACTGCCCCAGACAATGGCAGCGGTGCGCCAGACTGGACCAATGCCAAGTGGTGTGGACCAATCGCTTGCAGTGCAACCTTAAACAGTACGACTGATTTCGCTGATGACTATTACACTGATCCTGATGGCGATGGCACACCCGAGCAAGAAATTAATCCCGAACAAAAAAATAATGGGGTGAATCCTGTGTATGATGATCAGTGGATTCAATATGCAACCTTCCTAAAATCCAATGATGGAACTGCCACTCCGACACTTTCCAGCGTGACCATGCAATATGCTTACAATGTGGCACCGGAAATTACCATCGACACCAACTCTGAGAATCTAAAACAATTCGCAGACGGGACATTTCAGATCCCATACACCTTGAGCGAGACCTATGATGACATGGGAAAGATTATGCATGGCACCGCAGCTGCTGCCATCAAAACAGCACTTTTCTATCGCTCGGACGCTGGAATTTCTGTTCCCGCTCTGACCGACATCTACACCGGAGACATCACTTTCAACAACACCAGCAACAAACCACTTCCAAAACAGGGAACCATGTTAGTGGACAGCGAACTGATTTCTTTTGATGACAACGCCGGAGCACTGACTGGTAATTATCAAAGAAGGATTGTTGAGCGTCATTTGGATTTGGCTTCTTCCTATCCTACAAAAACTGCAAATCACAACAACAATACCGCTGCCTTTTTCCTTGCTCCAAATGCTTTGCAACAAGTTGGAGGAACTTGCGATGTGACCCAAGATTGCACACCATTATTGGAAGATGGCGTTGCCACTCAAAAAGCCACCACAGCAACAAAAACATTTGTTTGGAATCCTCGCATGGACACAAATAGCAATTTGGACACAAACAATTTGAGTGGTTTGGAAATTAAAGTGATTGGGCATGATGCTGATTCGCTTGGTTTCAACACGATCGGTGAAGGCATTGCAACAGCGCAAACGTTGGACTTGCAGGCTCCGACAATTTCAGCCATCACTACTGATGAGCCGCACACCGCCACCGGAGAAAACAAAAAATATTACAACAAAGACGCGGCGCAGATTCCGCTTGCTGTGAATTTCTCAGAAAACATCAATTTCGATGCAACCGGTGGAAAAACAATGGTGCTGCATTTGAACTCCGGAACTTGCACGATTTCTTCCAGTATTGTTGATGCGCAAACCGCCACTTGTCAGTATGCTGTTGGAGCTGAAGAAAAAACACCGGAAGGTGAGTATTTGAAATTGGCAACACCATTTGTTTCAACCGATGGAATAATCACTGACAATTTCACAAACACGCTGACAAACTTTTCTCCAATTGCTAATCTCGATCAAGCGACCAATATCATCATTGACAACACGCGTTCATCGGCCAACATCACTTCTTTGGAAGCGGGGGATTTCATCAAGCAAGATGCAACTCTGACTTATGAATTGGATGAGGATTTGCAAGCTGGCGCCAAAATTCAAGCAACAGATGGAACAAATATTTTTGAAATGAATTTATCTGATCTGACAACGGGCTCACATTCGCAAGCAGCAAGCGGCCTCTCTGGTCTTGTTGATGGTGTGTACACTTTTTCAATCACTGGAAAAGATTTGGCAGGCAACGATGTGGCAGACAATTCAATTGCCAACATCACATTTGACACCACTGCGCCAAGCATTGAAATAACGCTGCCAGCAGATGCGACAGACGGCGGTCTGACATATTTCAACGGCAATGAAACCAAGCTTGGCATCACCTCCGATGAGATTCTGCGAGACAATATTGGACAAACTGAGGATGCTGAAAAAAACTATCTTAAATTTACCAACAAAAATAATTCTTCGGACGTTAAAATGTGTTATTTCTCTGGAGCAGCCTTAAGCACTAGTCCACGTGAAATCGATTTCGCTACTGATTGTTCAAGTGATCCACAATTGGCAAGTGACACGAATTATAAAGTGGATTTCCATGCGGTTGACCGAGCAGGCAACACCAAAAATGCTGATCAAAAAACTGAGGTGGTTTACGATACAACCTTGCCAGCGTTGCAATATTTCTTCTCAACCAACGCCAACTCGACAGCAGTCAATCCAACTGCGGCTGGAGATGTTGAAATCGTGGCAGTGTATGGTGAAAAAATTACAGCGGGTTCACATTTGACTGTGAAAGTTGGCCCAATGACCGCCAATGCAACTGCAAATTTGAATCAACTTTATGTCAATCCGAATAATGCAGATGATCCCTTGAACAACAAAGCCTTGAAAGGCAGCTTCACTATTGGAGCCGCACGAACTGGCTTCGACACCACACCAGATGAATTGAAAGTTTCCAATATTGTTGACGGCAGCGAATCAGTTGGGGATATTGCCAAAAACAATCAAACTGCAACGGAACGAATAATTGCCGACAGCAACAACCTTTCAAATCATGGAAGCTCAATTGTGATTGACACGACCCCAGCCATCCTGAACAGTTTCACTATTGAGGATAATAATAGCAAAACGTCTTTCAAGAAAGATGACACCTTCACCTTGGTGGCAAACTATAATAAAACCATTAAAAATGGTGGAATTGTTAAAGTTTTGCTTAACACTGGAGTGGGAGCACATGAAGTGACCCTGACAAATCCAAGCGCCAGCAAAAAACTGACTTACAATTATACAGTTCTGGCTGATGAAAATTCAGACAGTGTCAATGACCTCAAGGTCGCTGAAATTACTGAGCAATTAGTGTTGGACGGAAAAGATGCCAAACTTGAGGCGATTGGAAAAATTGAAAATGGTGAATATGCAACTAATGCGCTTGATCCAGTGGAAAATCTTGCAGGTTTCCGCGCTGACACCAATATTCCACAAGTGGACGCAAATTCAGTTTTGATAAACGCTGGCAATCCTGAAACCAAGGCCTCCACCGTTTCTGTCGCATTGGCTGTCAATGATAATCCGCTCACAGCCAGCAGCAGCAACATGTCAGTGCAATTCTCCGGAGACAATGTTGTTTGGTGCGATGCACTTGGAAACTTGAATCAAGAAACAACTTTTGCTCAAACCATCAATGACATCAGCATCATAAACACGACCTGCGGTTTTGTCGCTCCAAATCCAGATGAAACGATGGAAACGGTGTATGCACGCTTTATTGATAGCGCAGGCAACATCAGTGAAACAACAAATAATGTTGCCAAGGATTTAATCAACTATGACGGCAACGCCCCAATCATTCAGCAAGTTTCCACCACGCAGGCTGACGGAATTTATGGAGTTGGACAGACCATTCAAATCGCTGCTGAATATAATGAAGAAGTCGACAATGCTTCAACAGTGACTCTCAACTTCAATTCTCTTGGTAGTGTGAATCTTATCAAGGATACCAATGAAACCAATATTCTTGTTGGAACTTATACAGTTGGCGCAGCTCAAGACACACCACAAACAGAAAAATTGAAGGTCATTGAAATTCAAGATGAAAAAGTGATTGATGTGGCTGGCAACAATACACGTGACAATGACAGTGTGACTCCTGCCAGCATCATCCCAAATAATAAAAACATAGCGCCAAGCCAGCTGGTGATTGACACGACCGCACCAACTGGAACAGTGAAAATCAATCGCAGTCCGCAAAATGTGGGTGACAACATCGAGCTCATTTTTGAACCGCAGGATGCACGCGGAGTTGATCGCACCGGCATGGTGGCTCACTACGAGATTTTGGATGACAATTCAACTTGTCCGCTCACTTTGACCAAAACAAAAACAGTCAATGATTATTCTATCACCAGTGATGATCTCGATGATAAAACCAAAAATCTGCGCAAAATTTGTCTGGAATATGAAGATAGTGCGCACAATCTTTCATTCTTAATTCAAAGCACAACTCCGGAAATTCCAAAGAATTTGGTCTACACCGATATTTCAAATTCAGCCATTGATTTTTATGGAGCATTTTTGACTTGGGAATTGCCAGTGGCTCCAAGCGAGATCAGAGAATATCAAGTGTTGGATTGTTTGGCTAACGGTTCAAACAGTTGCACGGGAGCTCTCAACTTCACCATTAACAATAACACTGACAAAAATTACGCAACTTTCCCAAGCAGGCAAAAGGATCAAAATTATTGCTATTGGGTGCGCTTTGTCGATCACGAAAACAACATCTCGGCGCTCAGTGACAAATGGTGCAATGTGGCAGGACAAGCAGCTGCAACTCCGGACGCTAAAGTTGACTTCAAAAATGGAGAAGGAGATATTTCCATCAGAAACATCACCAAGAACAGTGCTATCGTCGCTTTCAACACTGTCAATGGAACTGCCACCACCGTCACTCCACTGCCAACTACTGCCACCGTTAAAGTGTACAAAAAATATGTGCAAACCAGAATAAACCCAGACACTGAGCTGGAAGAAACGGTGCCGGAGGCAGAAAGACTGCAAGAATTGTTGGGAACTTTCTCTGACGCAACTTCCAATACTGCAGCTTACAAACCTGATCATGAAATAATTCTTTCAGGGCTTGAATCTTCCACTCAATATTACATTCAAATTGTGGCTGTCGCAGGACTTCCAGAAGTAACTGATCCAAACAAGATCAATACTATTTCATATACCACCACTGTCAACTCAAATCTTAATTTTGAAACCCTGGGCGCACTGACTTCCATCACTGAGATTTCTGATCCGCCAGCCGTGCTTTCTGACAAAAAAGTGGTGATAGAATTCAAGACCAATCAGATGGCGCAGTGCGTGATTGACTTTGGCAGCGAATCTAAAAAGACTTACGATGATTTGCATAAAGATGATGAAACGCCTGCCCCAGCTTTCAAATACAATGAAGTCTCGGTACCGGAATTTGATTATCTCAAAAATCACTCCATGCTTGTTCCTGATTTGTTTGCCAAAACTGTCTATTACTACACCATCACTTGCAATGGTCAAGATGGAGCAACAACCGTGTCCTCTGCTGAAAAGAAATTCATGACTCTGGATCAGCAGATGACCGAAGCGGATTTTGCAGGAAGAGTGGATGTGACAGGACCGGAAATCTCAAGTGTTGCACTGGCTAGCGTGACCGGTGAAAGCGCCACCATCACTTGGAACACAAATGAGAAAGCCAGCACGTTGGTGACATATGAAATTGAAGGTGCTGGTTACAGCATGATGACTGGTGACAATGTGACAAACTCTTCCAAAGAAAGGTATTCAACAAGTCACAGTTTGGTGCTGAACAATCTGATTCCGGCCACAAAATATCTCTTTAATGTCATTTCTGGTGATCTTGCAACCAACATCACTGTTTCAGGGCAATCAACTTTCACCACGAAACAACCATCATCACTTTCATCAGTCAAAGTTGTGTCAACTGCTCTTGGGCAAGCCACGGTAACATGGACAACTGGAGCAGCCATAACGTCATCTGTTGAATATGGTTTGACAACTGCTTATGGTCAATCAAAAGCAGACAACAGCAAATCCAAAGAACACAGCATAATTTTGGCTGATCTTAAACCTGGGGAAACATATCATTTCCGAGTGAAGGGTGAAGATGATAATGGAAATGTTTTTGCTTCTTCTGATGCAACCTTCCAGCCAAAATCTCCGCCAGTAATTTCCAATTTCAAAATAGATTCAATATTTGAACATGGTGGCGTGGTGACATATACGACAAATGTTCCCACGGATTCATTGGTGACTTATACTGACATAAAAAATGCTGAGAATTCTGGCTTCCAAGGAAAACCTGAGATTGCAACCAAACATGAAATCAAATTGAAGGACCTTGCGAGCGGAACAGAATTTTCAATCAAAGTGAAGGTGCGCGATGAAGATGGTAATGAAACTGAGGAAACTTTCTCCAATTTCACGACAACCAAAGATGAACAATCTCCAAAGGTTGACCGTGTCAAAACCGATACTGCCCTGACACAAAACGACAAAGTTCAAGCCATCATTTCTTGGACCACGGATGAACTGGCCACTGGAAAAATTGTATACAAGGAAGGCAAGTCTGGCGAAGAAAGAACTTTCCAAGTTAATGATTCTCCAACCTACTCTCATATTGGAGTCATCACGAGTTTCAAGCCAGGGGTGGTGTATTACTTCAGGGTTAAATCTTCCGATTCTGTTGGCAATGAAGGATCATCCACTGACTTTGCAGTGCTCACTCCAAAGAAACGTCAAAACATCATCCAAATCATCATTGGAAACTTCACCGAGATCTTTGGTTGGGCTAAGTTCTAGAAAAGTCACGCGTCAAACGTCATAAAGTCAAAACGTCATTAGGCAGGAGGTTGGATTTGTATAACTCCAGCCTCTTGTTTTACACGGTGCCTATTGAGTGTTAAAATAAAAGCAAAGATAGGCAATCAAAGTTTTAGACTTTAATACGCATGCTATGAAAATTGAAAAATTTGAAGATATTATAATATGGCAGGAATCAAGAAATCTCGTCGTAAATATTTATGAATTATTTAGATTAAACAAAGATTTTGGTTTTAAGGACCAAATTCAGCGAGCTGCAATTTCAATAATGAATAATATTGCTGAAGGCTTTGAGAGAAAAGGTGATAAAGAATTCAAAAGATTCCTCTATATTTCAAAAGCATCATGTGGGGAAGTTAGGTCTATGTTGTATTTGGCTATAGATCTTGAATATATTAGTAAGGCTGATTTTGATGCATTGCACGAAAAGACTGATTGTATTTCAAGAAAAATAGCGGTTTTTATAAGTAAATTAAATTACTGAATTGACGTTAAGACGTTTTGACGTTAAGGCTTTGGACTATTATGAAGAAACGAATTTTTTCAGGAGTGCAACCAAGTGGCAATTTGCATATTGGAAATTATTTGGGAGCCATTGCAAATTGGGTGAAATTGCAGGATGAACCCGCCTCGACTCGCGAAGACGATCGCTCGTCGACGCGAGGCGGGTATGAACTCATTTTTTGTGTGGTGGACATGCACGCCATCACAGTGCCGCAAGATCCTGAAATGCTGCGAAAAAAGACCATTGAAATCGCCAAGATATATTTGGCAGCTGGGATTGACCCAAAAAAATCCTCAATTTTTGTGCAATCGCAAATCAGTGAGCATGCTGAATTGGCTTGGGTTTTGAACACTATTACTAAGATGTCTGAACTGGACAAGATGACCCAGTTTAAGGATAAAGCTCAAAAAGGAAATAGCGAAAGTGCTGGAGTTGGATTGTACGATTATCCAGTTTTGATGGCGGCTGACATTCTGCTGTATGACACGGAAGTTGTGCCGGTAGGAGAGGATCAAAAACAGCACGTGGAATTGGCGCGTGATTTGGCCAAACGTTTCAATCAGAAATTCGGAGAAACTTTCATTGTGCCAAAAGTTTTCATCAAGGAAGAAGGGATGAGGGTGATGGGCTTGGACAATCCTGGAAAGAAGATGAGCAAATCAGCTGAGTCCACCTATAATCGTATTGAACTTTTGGATGACGCCGAGATGATTAGGAAAAAAATCAAGAAAGCGGTGACCGATTCAGGCAGTGAGATTGTCTACGCTGAAGAAAAGCCTGCGCTCAAAAATCTGATCAACATCTATTCGTCATTTTCAGGAAAAGATCCCAAGGAAATTGAGAAAATGTATGTTGGGAAAGGTTATGGCGATTTCAAGGCTGATTTGGCTGAGGTGGTTGTTGAATTTTTGACGCCATTTCAGAGTAGGTATAATTCTTTTTCAGATGAGGAAGTTCTGAAAATTTTGAGGGAAGGTGGTGAGAAAGTCAGAAAAATAGCGGAAGAAAAAATGAATGAAGTCAAGAAAAGAGTCGGCTTTATTCTATAGATCCAAAAAGAAAAATAATAATGATTAATATATGTTGTTATAATTCTAAAAATGTTTTATAATACAGTTAGTTATAATACTTTAAAAACATCATCATTTTCTGGTTCGTGGGATAACGCGCAGTGAATGACGATTGAGAAGTGGCTCCAGATTCACATGTTTGAATTTGACGCCAACTTATACAAGGAGATGGCAAAAACAAAAAAAATTATTCTCGTGGCTGATGATGACGCGGACTTGTTGGAGTTAAACGTCATGGCACTTACTGCTAAGGGATTCGAGGTCCTGCAAGCCAAGGATGGTAAGGAGGCCATGGAATGGCTAGACAGGAAGAGTGATGAGATAGACTTGATTCTGCTCGATATTGTTATGCCGGTGATGGATGGCTTTGAGGTGCTGGAAAAAATCAAGGAAAATGAAAAATTTAGCAAAATCCCAGTCATTGTGGCATCAAACTTGGATAGCGATTCAGACAGAGAAGCAACTTTTGCACTTGGAGCAAAAGATTTCTTTGAAAAAGTGAAGATGAATCCAAGTATGGTTGCTCAGAAAGTTAAGGAATTGCTTGAAAAAAAAGGTTAACACTTTGAATGAAAAAAGGAGCAAAAAAAATCTTATCTCATCTGCCAGCATTTATTTCAGACTATTTTGAATGGTTTTTTTGTGATGCAGCAGAAAACCACATTAGAATAACGCAACTCAAAAAAAATAAATTCACTTCCTATACCCAGCTTAAAAAACATCAAAAAAGAGTGAAGATGTTTGCCGGCGGTTTTTTCTTGGCCTTGTTGTTTTTATTCATCGGTTTGATGTTTGGATCAGCGTTATTTCCACCTCAAATTGAAGCTGAGCTGTATATTCCAAATGGAAAAGGAGACATCCTGCTTGGAAACATTTCGAAGAATCAAGCCACGGTTATTTTCAAGACATTGGACAGTGCTAACGAAAATAAGCCGTTGGCAACCAAGGCTTTTGTGGAATTTTTCAGTGACAAAGAGCTTACTAATTTAGTGCGGCGCTCAGCAGAAGATGATTATGCCGTCACCCATATCATTCCCGTGGATTCTTTGCAGGAGGGAGCTATGTATTATATTCGAATCACAGCTAAGGATTCTTCGACTCAAAATCACACCAAAGTCATTTCTTTCTGGGGAGATGGAAGCGATCCTATAGCGGTTTATACTACGGGAGAGTTGATTTCAAATTGCACGCTGCCAGTTGGCGAAAAAGATGTGATGCCTCCAGCGCAAGACGGTGATGACGGATTGGCTGAAAAAAATGAAAGAATCATAACACCAATGGCGGAATCCTTTGAAGACAATCGTGATGGTTCCAGTGGAGATGATGACGCAAAGCCGACAGTTGATGGCGCTCTGCGAATTGGGACCGTGATGAATGAAAATTATTTGCAGCCGAAAAACAAGGTGCAGACAATAATTTCATGGGAAACTAATAGGCCTTCAACAGCAGTGCTTATTTATGGAGAAGGTAATTCAAAAGAAAAAAAGGAAGTCATTATCGATGAAAAGATGCAAATGAGGCATGTGGCTGTTTTGACGACACTTAAGGCAGGCACTACTTATTATTTTCATACGAAATCTGTTGATAAGGATGGAAACATGGCAGTCTCGGAGGAGTATTCACTCAGAACTCCAAAACCGCAATCAACGGTTATTGATCAAATAGCTGCCACTTTCAAATCCATCTTCCATCAGATAAAACCCAACTAAAAATACCGTCATCAGCCCGCCTCGCATCGACAAGCAGATGTCTCTGCGAGTCGAGGCGGGTCACTAGTCATCAGCCACTGGAAATGCAAATATAAAAATCCAAGCATTACTGCTTGGATTTTTTAAACTAAAATATTTTTTATCCCCTGATGATCGCTAGCAGTTCATCGCGCTTTTCTTCCATCAGTTGCTTGTTTTTGGCTTCAACGTTCAGGCGAATGAGTGGTTCAGTGTTTGAGCCGCGCACATTGAATCTCCAACTGTTGACTGGGTTTTGTGAATCAATAAAGTCCAGAGAAACTCCGTCCTGCAGATCTTGTCCGGTGGCCTTGGCAATGTATTGCGTCTTGATTTTTTCGCTGATGGCTGCCACGTCGGCAACTTCATTGTTGATTTCTCCGCTGACATGATAAGTGTCCCAAAACATTTTTTGGATAATCTGCGAAAATGGTTTTTCTTGCTGAGAAAGGAATTCCAAAATCATCACCAAAGGAATCATACCGCAATCGCAAAAGAAATAGTCGCGGAAATAATAATGCGCGCTCATCTCTCCTCCAAAAACTGCGTTCTCTTGGCGCATGCGTTCCTTGATGAAGGCGTGTCCAGCCTTGGTTGGAACATTGATTCCTCCGTTTTCGCTGGCGATGTCTTCAATCGCCCACGTCAGGCGCGTGTCATGCAGGATTTTTTCAGCCTTCTTTCTGTTAAGAAAAATTTTGCCAAGCAACGCTGTGATAAAATAACCTTCAATAAACTCTCCCTTCTCAGTGAAGAAAAAACATCTGTCAGCATCAGCATCCCAAGCAACTCCAAAATCAGCTCCAGTTTCCACGACCAATTTGGATATTTCTTCACGATTTGTTGGAATGAGTGGATCAGGTCTGCCCTTGGGAAAATTTCCATCCGGCTCATAGTTGATCTTCACCACATCGATGTCAGTACCTTCAAGAATTTTAGTCAGCGCGCGTCCACCCACACCGAAATTGGGGTTGGCCACAATTTTGAATTTTTTGAACTTGGAAAAATCGGCAAAGGATTGAATTTTTTCAGAGTAATCGTTGAGAATATCTTTTCTTTCCACCAAGCCCTCATTGATTTCTCCTTCCAGTGCGGCCTGATCAATATCCAATGCAAAAGCCATGTCACGAATTTCATAGATTCCCGTGTCGCCGGAAATTGGCTTGGACTCCTCGCGCACAATTTTCATTCCGTTGTATTCTCCTGGATTGTGAGAGGCAGTCAGGGTCACTCCTCCAGCATAGCCATAATTTGCCACTGCAAAATATAACATGTCAGTTGAAATTTCTCCCACGTCGATAACTTTGATGCCTTGGTCTGTTATGGCTTTGATGGCAGCTCTTTTTAATGACGGAGAGGAAAGACGCACATCGCAACCCACAACCAATTCAGTCGGTTTGATGAATTGGCAGATGGCAGTGGCAATTTTATAAACGTCTAATTCATTGATTTCTGAAGGATAAATTCCGCGGATGTCATAGGCCTTAAATATGCTCTTATTCATTTTGGTTATGATTATTATTTTATTAATTTAACAACTTGTTATGGTTATTTTGTGACTATAATTTTAAATTTAAAGTTTGAAATTTGAAATGAATTTTCAATTAACAAATGTTTTAAAATTTAAACATTTAATTTTGATTTTAAATTTCAAATTAAAAATTTCAAATTATTTGCCTAATTTCTCAAAAAGCCTATATATAATAGCTTATTTAGTTTAAAATATCAATCAATAATATGCGCAGCTATTCAAGGTGGATGTTTTGTTGAAATTTATCTAATTCTTTTTGGAGCAGGGGATATTCTTTGAGGTCTGGGCTGTTCTCAAGAATCTGCTCAGCGTAGTCATGGGCAATTTCAATCAGTTTGGTGTTGACGAGATGCTCCATCGCCACATCAGGCAGGCCGGATTGGCGAGTGCCCAGAAATTCTCCGGGGCCGCGCAGTTTGAAATCTTTTTCCGCGATATCAAAACCGCTGGAATGGTCAACGAGTGCTCTAAGTCTGTCTTTGGATTTGGCACTATTGTTGTTGGTAAAAAGAAAACAATATGATTGATGCTCTCCTCGTCCCACGCGTCCACGAAATTGATGGAGTTGAGAAAGACCAAAACGGTCCGCGTCTTCAATGATGATCACTGAAGCGTTGGGAATGTCGATGCCAACCTCCACCACGCTGGTGGCCACCAAAATATCATGTTTTTTATTTTTGAAATCTTCCATCACTTTTTCTTTTTCGTTGGATTTCATTTTTCCATGCAGCAGTGCCAGCTTCAGATCGGGAAATATTTTTTCTGAAAGAATTTTATGTTGCTCAGTGGCAGCCTTTAGTTCGGTCAGCACTTTCGATTCCTCCACCAATGGAAAGATGATGAAAGCTTGGCGTCCAGCTTGGATTTCACTGCGCACATCGTCATAGGTTTTTTGACGATCGCGCGCTCCAATGATTTTGGTGATAATAGTCTTTCTGTTTTTTGGCATCTCATCGAGCACTGATAAATTCAGGTTTCCAAAAAAGGCCAGCGTCAAAGTGCGGGGAATGGGTGTGGCAGTCATCGTCAAGAAATGTGGAATTTTTCCTTTGAGGCCGTCATTGATTTTGGCAATCTGTTGCTGCAGATAAGCGCGCTGCGCGACTCCGAAGCGGTGTTGTTCATCCACAATCACCAAGGCCAGGTTTTTAAATCGAACCGCTTCTTGAATGATGGCGTGCGTGCCGATAACTAAACTTATTTTGCCCGATTTTAATTTCTGTAGCAAGTCTTCTTTTTTAGTCTTCTTTGATTTTGTTTTGTCATCAGTCATCGGCAATCTGTCATCGATAGCGTTGTTGTTTGCTGATGACTGATGACTAATGACTTTTACATCCTGATAGGAATTAGTTAATAATCCAATAGTTATATCATGATCCTTAAATATTTTTACGAACGATAGATAATGTTGTTTTGCCAAAACTTCCGTTGGAGCCATCAGCGAAACTTGAAAGCCTGCATTGATTGCAGAAAGGCTTGCCATGGCGGCTACGATGGTTTTTCCGCTGCCAACATCTCCGTTGAGCAAGCGATTCATGGGAAAAGGTTTTTCCAAATCTTTCAGAATTTGAAAAGCTGCTTTGCGCTGAGCGTTGGTGAGAGTAAAGGGAAGTGACTCGACAAAATATTTGGTCAATGTTTCATTGAACGCGATGGAAACTGCGCTCTGCTGATCCCAAGAAATTTTCACTCTCTGGGTGGCAAGTTGGATGAGAAACATCTGCGCAAAAGAAAAACGTTTTTGAGCCAGTTCAAATTCCCTGAGGGTTTTTGGAAAATGAATGAACCGCACAGCCTCTTTCAAGCTCGGAAGATGCAGTCCTTGCAAAATATTTTCAGGAATTGGGTCGACAAGTTCATCGGCATATTTGATCAAGTTTAGCATCTGCCAACGAATCCACTTGGAAGTGAGCCCCTCTGTTTCAGGATAGATTGGCACGAGCCTGCCGGTGTTGGTTGGTGTGCGCGAAGAAAGTTCCCAAGCGGGATTGGAAAAAAACATTCCTTTTAAATCTTCAGAAACTTTGCCGGAAAGACGCACGCCTTTGCCGACCGTCAGAGAATCGCTGATATATGGCTGATTGAACCATACGGCGCGCACAGTGCCAGTATCGTCGCTCACAAAGCACTCCGTGATCATCATCTTCTTTTTCCAGGTTCGCACCATCTTGCTTTGGACAACTTCGCCCATCACGGTGGCGGTTTCGCCTGCGCTCAAATCTTCAATTTCAATTCTCTCAGAATAATCTTCATAGCGAAAAGGGAAGTGCAACAAAAAATCCTCCACCGTTTCCAGATTGAGTTTTTTGAGCGCCTCAACATATTTCGGAGTGAAGCGCGGAATTTTTTCAAGTTTCACATCAAGCATGCTCATGGCTCAATTATATCCCATTATGTTATTGATATCTAGTGATAATTTTTAAAAATAATAATAAAAAGACAAAGAAAAAAGCGGTTCACGTGTGTTACGTGAACCGCTTGGTTGCGTGGCGCGCGGCCTATCTTTTGCAGGCCAAGCAAAATCCGCTTTCCGGTGAATTCATTAGTACGCTGAGAGGAATGTCCTCATCGCAATGCTTGTTTTTGCATTGCAGAGAGAAGGAATTGGTCTGCATCACCTCGAGAAGGTTTGCTAAGCGGAGTTTTTTCGCTTGAACAATCCGCTCGTTTGCATCGTCGTTGTGAAGCTGTGAGCGGTCGACGACGTCACCTTCCCTGACAGCTGAAGATGCCAATGCCAATCTTGTTCCCCGAATCTTTTTTTCCAATGCGGGGATCTCAAGGCGAAGGGTAGCGACAATGCTTTCAGCTGCAACGCTGACGGCTTCCAGTGCGCATTCGTCGCAGCAGGTCATCATAAGTGGATTTCCTTTGACGGATGGATTTTCCTCGGAACCATCTCCTATGGAACCAATAAAATCGATAGCATGAAATATCTCGGTGCAATTGGGGTTGAGACATTTACTGATGGTTCCATCAATGAGGCGCTGAAGCTGCAGGTTCACTAGCGACAGCACATTAACGGGCTCAAGGCCATCCTCGATCAGGACGGCACCTTGCTCATTGATCATGCGAGCGATTGCCTTGATGTCTGAGCCCGATGCGCGGATGACCTTCATTGCTCTTGTGTCCAGCGAGATAACTTTTTTCTGCATGGTTGACTCCTTCTGCATGAGATATGTGGCAAAGCCACTGAAAATCGATATAAATTGTCAAAACAACGACTTTAACCACTAACTTTGTGTTATACTCCTTTTAACAAAAAAAGTCAAGCAAATTAATAGCCTGACTTTTCGCTGATATTTATTGCCACAAACAAACCCACCTTTCGGTGGGTTCTTCTTGTGTGCTAGGCAGAAATCGGCCTCGACTAAATTTTTGCCGACGCAAAAATTTGTCTGGCCACCGCCTCGCTCTTTTGTCTGCTGACAAAAGCGGCTCCGGCGTCCGATTCCTGACGTGAGTGAAATCATTCACTCACTCCAAGCTCTCAAACTCACTTCATTCATTTGTGTGCTAGGCAGGAATCGGACCTGCGACCTTCTGGACCGCAACCAGACGCTCTATCCACTGAGCTACAAGCACTTATGTTCATATAACATATAACAAAATAACATATAACAAAATAAAAAACAAGAGTCTGGACTCTTGTTTTTCTGGATTTATGTTGCATGCTATATGCTGTATGTTATATGACCTTAGATATGCAAAACCCTTTCAATTGCATCGATAAGTCCGGGATCCTGCTTTATTTCAGGGATATTTTTCATCAAGAGTGCGCGCAAGGCAACTGGGTCTTCATCGCGAAAGGGGATATGAATAAAAGGTAGCATTGATGCCTTGGTGTGAAGACTGATTGTTTTGGTGTGCATAGGGTCGTAAAAAATCCAGAAACTATGGATGTTTTCGTATAAATACATCTCCTTGTCAGCAATAACGCCCTTGGATGTTATTGAAAAAGTGATGACACGAGGATCCTTTTGCAGGTAGATATAGCCGACAATCCCAATCAGGATGAAAGTGATGGCCATGATGGGGCCATTGGTAAAGAGGGCATAGGCGACCATGGCAAGAATGAAAATTGCAAAAACGAGATACCAGCGCGCGCTTTTCTCGTAGACTTCAAATTCAGGTGCTCTCCATTGGTGCAGGATTTTCCCGATAGCATTTTCTTCTTGTTCTTGCTGCTCATCCGGCGTATTGTTTTCTGGTTCAGTTGTCTGAGGAAGTGGTTTTGAATTTCGAAGGTCAAATGACATAATATTGTTGTATTTGTTAGAATTGCCTTGATTCAACTTTAGCATATTTACCAGGCCGTTCAAAGTGCAAAAATTAAATTCAAATAAAAAAGCCCATGAAATGGACTTTTTTATAAATGCGGAGAAGGAGGGATTTACTCGTCGCCTTCGCTCCTTGCCCTGGGTGGCGCTAAATCCTCGCTCGCTCGAATTTATCGACGTTCGCTGCGAATTTTCTGCTGAAAATTTCTAGCTCACTTTCCACCCGTTCGAATCCCTTTCTATATAAAACTAAAAGAGCCCCATAGGAGCTCTTTTAGTTTTTTGCGGAGAAGGAGGGATTCGAACCCTCGAGGGGTTTTACCCCCTGCCTCGTTAGCAGTGAGGTGCTTTCGGCCTCTCAGCCACCTCTCCGTATATTGAATTTTCCTCTATATATCACTAGTGAGGAAGCGAAGAGATTCCTTCTCGCTCCGACTCGAAGTCTGGGCGCTACACACAGAATGCTCGCTAACTCGCATCCTACTCGCGCCCTTCGAATCTGTATCTATTATACACCCTGAGGAAGCGAAGAGATTCGAACTCTTGATGGGTCGCCCCATGACAGTTTTCAAGACTGTTGCCTTCAACCGCTCGGCCACGCTTCCTTATTAATTTTTTTCAAAAATTGAGAAAACCGATGCCTCGCAGTTGTCCTGGTTTTCTTTTGAAAACCGCCAAATGCTCCTATCTCGCATTTGACCCGCTCGGCCACGCTTCCTTATTAATTTTCTTTTAATCGCTGACTCAATACATAATAGCAACTAGAAACGTATTTGTAAACCCAGGCAATGAAGATAAAAACGTGGCCATTTTTGGTTATCAAGTTGTTGTATTATGTGCTTTTTTGTTTGTATATGATAGACTATAAATCATGAAATTACAAAAAGATAAAATTATCATCTTGCTGACTGTGCTGATTGATGTGGTTGGGCTGGGAATAATTATTCCAGTGCTTCCATATTATGTGGAAAGTTTTGGTGTGTCATCTTTCGTGGTGACGCTGCTTTTTTCAGCTTTTGCCCTGTTCTCATTTATCAGCGGGCCATTTTTGGGAGCACTTTCTGATAAAATTGGAAGAAGGCCGGTGTTGATTGTTAGTATTGCTAGCACAGCTATTGGCTGGTTCGTGTTCGCTTCGGCGCATGCGGTTTGGGTGCTTTTTTTGGGTCGTATCATTGATGGAATGGCAGCTGGAAATTTTCCAATCGCACAAAGTTATTTGGTAGACATTGCTAAAACAGACAAGGAACGAACCACCAATCTGGGTCTTATTGGTGCAGTTTTTGGAATTGGATTTATTATTGGTCCAGCAATTGGTGCAACACTTGGTGCGATTTCTCCAGCTTTGCCATTTTGGATTGTGGGCGCTTTGGCAACGCTCAATGTGGTTGCTGCATATTTTTTCTTGCCTGAAACACACAATAATCGTGAACATTCACAGAAAAAGATTCCCATTAATCCGCTGATTCCGATTGCGAGTGCCATACACGACAAAAAACTTCGCAGTCGCTATGCTGCATGGTTTCTTTTTGGCATCGCCTTTGCTGGCATGCAATCCATTTTTGCGCTTTTCACTAAAGCTGCCTTCGGTTTTTCTGCAACAGCGACTGGATATTTGTTCACGGCAATGGGTGTGGTGCTGGTGATTAATCAAGCATTTGCACTTAAAAAGGTTTGGCTAAAATATTTCAAAGAAGCTGATTTGGAAATTTGGTTTTTTATGATTATGTCATTGGGATTTGTGTTGGCTGACGTCAAGATATTCTTCTTGTTTGCTATTGGAATATTCTTGACCACCTTGGGGCAATCAACCCTTCGCGTGGTGATGTCTAGCGGCGTTGCTGGTGTCGCAGGACAACTGCGCAGAGGTGAGGTGATGGGCATCATGGCTTCAATAATGTCAGTTTCCATGATTGTTGGACCATTGTTGGCAGGGGCACTTTTTGAAAAAAATATCCAGTATCCTTTTTTGATGAACATCGTGCTATTGGTGGTTGCTTTTTTTATAATGAAAAAATGCTGCGGAGCTGGAAAGCTGACGGAAAAAGTTGGTATTGAAACGATAGGGTAGTGGTATTTTCAGTTAAAACAGATTAGCACATTGAAGAAGGCTCATGCATTTACATGAGCCTTGATGATAGGTGGGCTTGCTTTTCGTTATAGATTTATTCGGCAAGATGGCATTGAGAGCCTGGCTGCTTTTTCAATTGCAGTAGACAATGCATTGAAACATCCCTGCGTCATCGCTTGTTCATTGATACCCAGTTGCGCGAGTAATCCAGGAAAGGTGTCTTTTTTGATAACTGCGTTGCTTGGAGGATTTTTTTTATAGTATTTGGCCAATGCTCTGGCGGCTTCTGCACTGCACAATTCTGGCTCGATCTTATCTTTAAGGATGGTTTCAAATTCCTGTGCATGAATAAGTTGCAGATCATCCTCGCCATTATGCATGACGTCATAACCAGCTCGACTTAGCATTGATCCGAAAAGCATATTTGTTTCTTCGTCATCTCCTGCCAGCAAGATTTTGTTTTTTTGTGTCGCCATGAGAACCTCCTGTTTTTTAAGGTTTTGACTATATTGCTGCTGTTGTTAAATAACTTTTTTGCACGTCGACAGTTATTACTGAAATTCAATGGAATATATTTCTTTAGTTGTGTAGGTTGTGTAATAAAGTTATGCACATGTGTAAATAAAGTGCGCTAAAAAGACTGAAAAATGCCCTAGATAAGGCATTTTTATTTTGAAAATGTGTGTACATTGTGTGCATAACTTTAACCTTGTTACACAAACGCAAAAAATGTATAATGGGGAAATGTTGAATATAAATTCAAAAACTTTAACGTCAAAACAAAAACGAGTCTTCGATCATATTTGCAGTTGCCTGAAAAAAAACAACACTCCGCCGACCATCACGGAGCTGGCAAATTTTTTGGGTGTCTCGTCGCTGCGCACCGTCACGCAATATTTGGAGAGCTTGGAAAAAAAAGGACTCATTATCCGCTCGCGTCATCAAAGCCGCGGAATTCGCTTGGCAACTTACAGCGATTCGATTTTGGAAACAGTGACGTTGCCGATTGTGAGCGCAGCTGGTTGCGACAACATGAATGTTTTTGCTGAGCAAACTTACGACGAATTCATCACTATTGATCGCGACTTTCTCAAGGGGCATGGTCCGGAAAAAGTGGTGATTTTTCGCGCGATGGGTGATTCGATGGTGGACGCTGGCATTGAAACTGGCGACTTGGTGCTAACCGAAATGACAACTGACATCAACCAAAAAGACAAAGTGGTGGCCATCGTTGATGGCATGGCACTGATCAAGCAGATCAATTTTTCAGCCAATGCTGTGATTCTGGCTCCGATGTCACACGACCCGCAATATCGACCAATCATCATGAAAAGAAATTTCCAAGTTTTTGGCAAGGTGGTGGATGTGATCAAGAATTCACTTGGAGGTGATGAATTGGTGTATGAAAATATTTAAGCATGAATTATAAAGGCATTATAATCGAAGAGAGTTTGGAGAATAAAGATGTCTTGCAGGATGTCGTGATTTTGAAAACGGAAATTTCTCCAGTGGAAGAAAAAGACAAGACGCCTTGGGTGGAAAATTGGACCTTGTGTACAGTTGAGATTTCAGAAAATAAAGTTGAGGAAATTGCAGAAAAAATAAGCAAGGCAATTGATGACAAGCATGCTGGCAGTTGGTTTGCTGATTTTGAAAATGGCACATGGCACTATATTATTTTTCGCGACAAAGTTTTCAAGGTTGAAATGGCACACACTGAACAATATGAAGCAGTTAGAGAATACGGCAAAGCATTGGGCATTCCAGAATATCAGTTGGGTTTTTTAAATTAATATATTTATGAAAAAGATTTATTATAATAAACTTATTCGTGACAAGATTCCTGAAGAAATTATTGCATGGGGTGGAGAAAGTGAAACTATCAGGCTTTCAAAAAGTGAATTTGAAAAAGAACTTATTAAAAAAGTTGGTGAAGAGGCAAGTGGCCTGCTGGCTGCAAAAAACAAGAAAGAACTTGTTGCAGAATTGGCTGATGTTGTGGATGTTATTGAAGAAATTTTAAAGGTCAAAAATATTTCTAAGAAAGAGCTTGCACAGGAACAAAAAAAGAATTTTGATAAAAAAGGTGGATTTGCCAAGAAATTATTTTTAGTTTGGTCATCTAATACTGGATATAAGACTAATGAGAAAAAGGGAGAAGTTAGGATTGATAAAAAATAATTAAATATATGAAATACGATATTCAAAATTACGAAAAATTTCTGGATGATATTTTTGAAAAACTTAAAAATATTAAAATGGATGTGTCGGCTTTTTATCTTGACCACATTGCGTATCGTGTCGAAACAATGGAAAGATATGAGGAATTGAAGAAACAATTCATGCAAAAAGGTGAACTGCTTTCTGAAAAACTGATAAAAAACAGGCCAATTGCCGTATTTCGATTAAATATGCCAATGACTTATAAGGATATTAAAATAGATTGTCTTGAGATTCCTGCGCCTTCGAGTCATAAATTTTTTACAGAAGGTTATGAACATGCTGAATTTGTTGTTGATGGTGGCCTTGAAGAATTTGCCAAAAAATATCCAAATATTGAATTTAAGATAGATAAAAAAGAAATCAATACTGAGTATGCTCTTGATCTTGGAGATGGGTTGGCGGCTAAATTTCACGAAATGCCACTTTCGAAAGTTATTGAAATTGAAAAAAATAATTAAAAAAATATGAACAAGCAAGAAATTATAGATAAGACAGTTGAGTTTGCCAAGAATTTTTTCGAGGGAGAAAGTTCTGGTCATGACTGGTTTCATACTGAGCGTGTTTGGAAAACTGCAAAATATTTGGCAGAGAAGGAAAATGCTGATTTGTTTGTGGTTGAGCTGGCTGCACTTCTTCATGACGTGGCCGACTGGAAATTAAATGATGGAGATGAAAAGGCTGGACTTCAAAAAGTGGAAACATGGCTTGAAGAAAATAATGTTGAAAGGGGTGACCTTGAACATATTTTAAATATTATTGACTGCATGTCATTCAGTAAGGAAACAGAGAGCAAGAAGATAGATACTGTTGAGGGTTTCGTAGTGCAAGATGCTGACAGACTTGATGCTATTGGCGCAATTGGAATTGCTAGAACATTTGCATTCGGTGGAAATAAAAAGCATACAATGCATGATCCAGATATCAAGCCCATGATAGCTAAAACATCTGATCAATATAAGAATCATGAAAAAACATCTGTAAATCATTTTTATGAAAAATTGTTTTTATTGAAAGATTTGATGAAAACTGAGACAGCGAAAAAAATTGCCAAAGAAAGACATGCTTTTATGGAGCAGTATTTGGAAGAATTCTACAAAGAATGGAAATGTGAGTATTAATTTTTTAGAATAAATATAATGACTGAAATACTTTTTGAAAAGAGTTTGGAAATCAAAGCGGAGCAGGCGCATTCAATCCCGACGGTTGTCGGTGATTGGTGGAAAGATATTTCCAAACAATCAACTTCGCCAGCCTCACCGGGAAAATTGTATGCCATTGGAAACTACTTGGTGGAACTGGTGAAGAATTCTTTGAGCGACGGCAAAAGTGATGGGAAAGTTACTGTTATTTTTGACGACGAAAAAATAAAGATCGTGATTGATGATTTGGGAACCGAAGAAAAAGACATCAACTTGAATGTCGGCGGGGAATATGGCATGAAGGAATCAATCGAATATTTTGATGTCTTCAACATTGAATCCAAGGGAAAACTGTATGAAAAAGACAATCGCAATCATATCAACGAAGTTGATGGAAGCGACGTATATGCCGGCTCAAAGGTGACCATCATCAAATATTATGTCACCCCGATTGAAGAGGAAGAGGAAACCTGGCAATCCAACAGAAATTTCGGACAACGGATGTAAATATTTTTTTATATATGTTTGAAGTTGAAAAAAAATTCAAGCTCAGTGAGGATGAAGAAAAGAAACTTCTGGAAGGAGCGGAATTTGTCAGTGAAAAAACTTTCACGGACGTGTATTTTGATACCGATGAGTATGCTTTGTCGAAAAATGACATGTGGCTGCGAAAAAGAGGGGAGCAGTTTGAACTCAAGATTCCAATGCATGATTCCGAAGGCAGAAAGCGCGTGCAGCGATATCAAGAAATTGAAGGCGAGGAAAAAATCAGGGAGATTTTTGCGATTGCTCCTATCAGCGATTTTGAAACAGATATTGGATCTTTAGGCTATAAAGCTTTTTGCACTTGCATCACAACCAGAAGAAAGTTTACAAAAGAAGGTTTCATCATTGATATTGATTTGGTGAACTATGTAGATTTTTCCTATGGCATTGCCGAGATTGAATTGCTGGTTGAAAAAAAAGATCAAATGAAGAAAGCGGCTGAAAAAATTGAACAGTTTGCCACGAAAAACGGTCTGGAGAAAATTTATGTGCGCGGCAAAGTTTTGGAGTATCTTTTCCGAAAAAAGCCCGAGCACTTTGCGGCACTTCTTGAAGCAGGAGTTGTGGTTGAATAAGAGGGTGTTATTAATGTTGCAAGTGCGGTATAATATTGATAATGATTTTTAATTTGAAAATAAAAACATGCATGATTGGGAAAGTGTTCAATTGGTGCTGGAAGAACAAAAAATAAATGATCAAGATGAGAAAATACTTGAGAAATTTTTACTTTCATTGGGTTTCCAAGAAAGACAACGGATTATGGGTGTGCTTTTGGGTTTTCCCACTGAGTGCATTTTTTTTATTGATCTTCTGAAGAAGAAAGAAATACTCGCCAAGAATAAGGACGATGCGCTCAAGGATGAAATAATGAGAATGGAAAAAGATTTCATGAAAAAAATATTAATAGATGCACAAAAATGAAAAGGTTTGAATTTTCAATTGATAGTCCAAAAAAGGAAGAAACACCTCTTGCAAAACAGGAGTCAGTTTTGAATCTTGAAAAAGAAAGCGGTTCTGAGAATCTGCGAGAAATTGCAAAAAGGGAAAATATATTGATCGGATATATAGCTGAAAAACTCAAGGATCCTTTGATAAACGCTAAAAAAGAATCGATCAGGCTTTTGACTGCCTTCACGATATTTATGGGGGCTTCAACTGCCTATGCCGAGGGTGTGGTTGAAAAAACAGAATTGGCGGATGGAGATGACCAGCACATCGCACAGCTCTTAGAATCATCCAAAGAAAAGCAAAGCGCACAGTTTGACTGGAAAAAAGCTATTGAAAAAATTGAAATTTCTATTGGTGGAAAGTTTCAGCACAAGCAGGAATATGAAACAAGTGTGATGACACCCACTCTCTCGAAATTGGGGAATGAGGGGTTGTCAGCAACGGAATACTTCAAGGTCAAACATGATGATGGGACAGTGAATTTGCAACCACTTCAGTATGCAGCATCACTGACAACTCTCAGTGGTGAGGTGCAAACAGCTTATTATGACAAGGATGGAAATATCTTAGTGAATCCTGAAGTTGACCACAGTGAGGTTGAAACTGAATACGCCCATTCATCAGCAGCCAAGGTGTACATTGAATCAATTAAAACCGTTAGTAGTAATGGGGAATTTTTCAATAAATTGAAAACAGCCACTGAAAAACTTGGTGCCATGGAAAAAGTTGAAATACTACAAATGGTTGCCTTTGACCTGAACAAATCGTACAACTTTGATATGTCAAAGGAAGATGAGCATTATGCCATCTCTGACGATGTGACTCTCAACGTTCTTCGCGGTAATTATATTGGGAAAAACATGGAAGATCTTTCCAGTCCAGCAGCTCTTGGAACCTGCGGCAACATCAGCACATATCTAGTGAAGGTTGCTAAAAGCATGGGAATGGAGGGTTGGCTCCAAACTGGATCATCAGGAGGCTCAAATGATGTTTGGATGGGCAGCGTGGTTGAAAGAGATGGCAAGAAGGAAATCGTGTATGTTACATACTGGGGAGATTTTGTTCCCACTGGAACATTGAATTACAAGGATTCGCGGGGAATCATGGAGCGCAAAATGCAAAGTATTTCAGCTTTCAATTCCTATGTTGGTAATGAAGAAAGTACGTTGTTTGAAGTTGCAAGTAAGGCGCAGGACAATATTCTGGATGCGGCAAACGTCAGACCGGTGGGTGATATTTTGGAAAAAAATATTGCAGGGGGTAATTTTTCAAGAGATAATGGTCTTGAAATTTCAATAAATCCTGATGTGCAGCAATTGCAATTCACAAAAGATCACTTTGGCTTGGCAATCTATAATTTTTCCGATGTCTACGCTGACCCTTACCAATCAATGGAAGCAATGCAGGCAATCAGGACAAATTTTTCTTTTAACGGGGATAATTTTGGACTGGAAGGTGATGCAACCGTAATGAATATAAGCATGAAAGATTTTGCTGGAAGTCGTGGCAAGTCATATGTTGATATTATTGGAAGAGTTGCCGGCAGTTTTATTGATAGTCGGGAATTGACCAAAGGTGAATACGGAAAGCTGGTTTTGAATTACGGAACCACTATCCAGAGCGCAATTAAGAGAGCTTTGAACGATAGCAGTTTGAATTCCGGCACAGAATTGAAAATGGAAGGTGCTGCCGGAGCAAGACTTACATATTTTAGCCCGAATGATTCGAACAAATTTTACATAGGTGCTTCAGACACGATGCAATTTCAAACAAATAACATGCAGGAACAGAAAGTGGTCATAGCGGAAGGAATTAAGAAATTTACCGTGGGTGGCAGTGTGAAAGTGCATGAAGCTGCAATCTTGAATATTGATGCGGCAAGAAGTGATTACGCATGGGGAAGGGAATATGATCTGAAAGCTGAGGCAGGTGTTGGCAATGTTGTTTTGGGTGGAGAATACAAAACTGCAAATTCTGAATTCAAGCGTTTTTATCCCGATAGCGATAAAGTTGGTATCAAAGTTGGATACAAGAAAAACGCTTGGGAAGTGGATCTGATCGGTTTCAAGAAAACAGAACAATATGCTTCGGCAGAGAAGGTTAATGATTATGGAGCCGAAATTAAACTGAAGATAATTCTGTGGCCATAGATGTCTCACATCAAATGAAAAAATAAAAAAGGACTTTCGAGAATCCGAATGTCCTTTTTTGTCTCATCGCTTTTTTAAGCCTGTGCAGAGTGTCTCATCCCCAATAAGCTAAGGATAGCATGACCAACTGTTATGCTGTGTCCATGCACGACTTCAAATTTTTCACCTGGAGATAGTGCATGTTTTGCCAAAACACAACTCATAGCTTCTTCACGGTTGAAATCGAAACCGTTTTTTGGATTTAAGATATGCAACATATCTTCCTCAATAGCCGGCATTTTTTTTGCAATCGTATCGATTACGGGTATGTTACTTTTCTCAATCATGGAAACACTCCTTGTTTTAATTTATGGGCAAGGCCCTAAAGAACGAAAATATATAGTAACACATCTGCAATATTTGTCAATATCAGCGCTTCAATATTGAAATATTGTAAGTATTCATACGCTAAGTGAAAGTATTTTTTTCAGATTCAAAAAACTCCCTAAAAAAGGGAGTTTTCGGCGTTTGAAATTGAAAAAAGACCATCTAGCGCATCATGCCTTTGCTGTCTCTCTCCAGGTATTCTTTTTCCAGCTGTTTTTTGCGCGCTTCAGCTGAAATGTTGGCGACATTTTGATTCCCAAACAGTTCAGGTTGAGGGTCTGCTGATGTTTTGGTTGTTCCATTTTCCTTATCAAAAACATATTCAACATGTTCTTTTTCATCATCTTTTTCCAAACCCCTGGCATCTCGAGGCATTCTCCGTTCAAGGATGGCTGACTCATGAAGCATGTGTTGCATTTGAGCCTCAGTGAAATTACTTTTTCTTTTTTCTGCTAATTCTCCAGTGGGCGCCACGTTTTGCTTGTGATTAAGTTCTTTTTGGAATGGCGATTCTTGCTCGGAAACCATTGTCCTTAATCTTAAATTCTCATCAATCTCGAGCAATATTTTTGGGATATTTTTTTTGAAAAAAGCCAGCCAATTGCTTCTATCTTCGTAATAAACATCGCTGTATTCCTTATTGGTTGCAATGAAGAGTTCTTCGGCTGTCAGTTTCGGATATGATTCCAATCTTTTTTTGCATGATGAGAAAACTCTGGCGATGGTGTTTGTATTTTTGTTCAGAAATTTTTGATATTCCGATTGTGGTTCTTGTGACATGAATTTCTGATTAATTGATACGCTTCGATTATAACAGGAAATTTGCTATCGGTCACTAGCTTTGGTTTCCTGTCTGGCAACCACGATGGCAAAAACTTCTGTGGCGCCAGCAGCTTTGAGAACTTTGGCGCATTCAAAAAGAGTTGAGCCGGTGGTGGCGACATCATCCACCAGTAAGATGATTTTGTTTTTGATGTCTGCCTCAGGCGAAAGCAGGAAAGCTCCGGCAATGTTTTGTTTTCTGTCGCCGTAATTGCGGATTCCCATTTGGGGCGTGGTGTAGCGCTTGCGCACAAGGATGTTTTCGTTAAAGGGTATGATATTTTGTGGTAGCAGGTGGGCTGCAAGATTTTTTGCCAGCAGTGAAGATTGGTTGAACCCTCGCCAACGCAGCCTTCTGGGATGCAGCGGCACAGGCAAGATGATATTTGGCAGCGGCAACTCCGTTTTTTGCAAAACTTTTACAAGTAATTTCCCAAGTGGAACGTGCAGCTCGCTCACGAAGCGATATTTGAACAGATGGACGGCGTTGGCAATGGGAAACTGAGCATACGAAGAGGCAACTAGCAGGCCATCAAGATGATTTTTCTTCTTGCAGGCAAGACAGGTGCGTCCGTCTGGGGTGATCATTTTTTCGCAGATTGGGCAAAGGTGTTCATTTTGGAGCCTGATGGAAGACAGGCAAGCCTCGCAAAGCCAAGCGCCTTCTCTTTTGCAGGCCACGCAGTGAATGGGAAAAAGAATGTCTAAAATGAGAGCATGTACTTTTGAAAAATAAGAGAAAATTTTTATTGCAAAAGAAATCATAATGTCAGTTGTAATTTGAATTTGAAATCATAAGATTTTAAATCTGGTTTTTTGGGATAATGGCTGTGGATAACCATAAAGGAATTGTTTGCTTTTTGAAAATGTGTTATTATATTTGTAAACGTGAGCAACTTAAGTTTAATACAAATATAAAAATGTTGGAATTTTTTAAAAAAGGAAAGAAAAATCATTTCGTCGGTATTGACTTTGGAACATCCTCCATTAAGGTTGTTGAACTTTCCTATGAAAATCAAAAGGCCCGATTGGAAAACTATGGAATTGTTGATTTGGATTGTGATAATGCTGATGAGGGACATTGCAACACTGGTGCATCTTCTTATGAGCAAAAACTTAATGATGCATTGAGAGGGCTGATTTTGAAAATGAACTTGAAAAGTGGTTCGCATGCTTTTGTTTCAGTTCCTGGTTTTAGCGGCTTGATAACTATCATTGAATTGCCAGAGATGCAGCAGGAGGAGCTTGCAAAAGCCATTCAATTTGAGGCTCATAAGTATATTCCAAGTTCTCTTGACGATGTTGCAATGAGCTGGGAAATTGTTGAGCACATTGATGCTGGAAGCTCACTGGCTGAAAACTTGGGCAAAAATGGTGGCAAAAAAATAAAAGTGCTGCTAGTGGCTGCACCCAAAAAAGATATTGAACATTATGACAGACTAGTGTCTGGCTTGAATTTTGATGTAAGCGCTATTGAATTGGAAACTTTCTCAATAGCTAGATCGCTGGTTGGTGATGACACTGGCACTTTTTTCATCATTGATATGGGCTCTCGTGCAACAAACATGATCTTACTGGAAAAAGGCGTGGTGCGAGTCAACCGCAATATTGATGCTGGCGGAAGCGAAATCACAACTTCTATCAGTGATTCTATGAGTGTTTCCAGGCAGCGTGCTGAGATCTTCAAAAAAGGAGATAAGGACATCATTAATGGCACTGAATCAGCATTGGTCATTCCAGTATTGGAACTTATTGCTGGCGAATCAAAAAGAATACTGGCTGCTTATAAAGAAAAAAATAAAGATCTGCGTATCGATGGCATCTTTCTTTCTGGCGGAAGCTCGAAAATGAAGGGATTGGAGGAATATTTCACTCGTCATTTGGGTCAGCCTGTCATCATTGGAAACCCCTGGAGAAGAATTTCATCTGATGATAATGTTACGCCCTTGATTGAAAAATTGGGAGTTTCTTTTTCAGTAGCACTTGGATTGGCACTTAGGGGAGTTGAAGAATATAAGCGCGAATAATTTCAGCTGAAAAAATGAGCACAAAAATAAACTTGCTTTGCTAAAAAATAAAATTAAACCCCAATTAAATGGTCGCCAAAGGCGAATTTAAAGGGGCAACAAAAATGACCACTATAAATTTGCATCAAGAAAAAAAAGAAAATGAATCTCGTTTTTCATCGAGTGGTGGAAATGGTGGAGTTATTTTTTCAATAGGAATTTTGATTTTCACATTGTTGGTTTTTCAGGGGCTGAACATGTATATTCCTTTTGCGCAAAAAAACAATGATGCTTTGGCTGCTAGCGTCAGAGCTGAAAATGAAAAACTGGTGGGACTCAAGAGTCTTGAGCAAGTGGCTGATATGCAGAAGCGTTTAACTGAAATCAAGAGTAATCTGGAAATAAAAGATGATGCTGTTAATCGCTTGGAGATGACCAAGATTTTAGATCAAATTAGCGGTGAACTTAACGCTAGTATCGTTGTGACGGATTTTAGCTATAAGGAGGATGAAATCATGCTTACCTTCAATGCTTTTAACTTTGGAGATATTGCCAAACAAATTCTTAATTTCAAGAAATCTGAATATTTCACAGGAGTGGGCGTGTCAAGCATAATCAACTCTGATGGCTTGGTTACTTGTGTTGTTGCGATGAGTGTTAAGAAATAAAAATAAAAATTGGAAATCATCATTGTTCTTGCTCGCTGGCATGTCTTGGCAGCCACTCAACAATAATTTATTAAAATAGCACATCCTCTTTTTTGCCTCTAAAGCAGAATCATGGATAAAAAAAAATGCGCTTAAAATCACTTTTCTTTCCTATTATGTTGGTAATTTCGCTGGCAATTTTCATTGGCTACATATGGCCTCAAATTAGTAGTATTAGGAAAATAAATGAAGAGATGCTTGCAGAAAAGGCTGAAATGCAGGCTATCAATGAAAAAAAGATAGCTATTGAATCTGTCGGCAAGAAAATTTCCGATAATACTTCCGGAGAGGGAATTGTGCTCAGCTATTTGCCTCAGAATAAAACAGAAGAGCAAATCATTGGCGGAATTAACTATTTAGCTAGTGATGCGAATCTTTCATTGGTTGATATTTCTCTGAACAGTGTTGATGATTCATCAAAAAAAAATAAAGGCATTGTTACAACCTCACTGCTTACTGGTCTTGATTCCGTCACAACTCAAGCGCAGTCAGTTGCTGACACTAATGGTTTGATGCAGGCAACTGCTGTAAAGATTGCACTATACGGCGACTATGAAAAAATTAGAATTTTTCTCGACAGTCTGCAACGAATGCCTGTGTTAAATACCATCAAATCAGTGGTTATCACGAAGCAGGCAAATCAAAAAAAGAATACTGAGATTATTGATGGTAGCGAAGTTGCAACAACCACGGATTCCGGGTTGTTGGCAACTGTTGAAGTTGATTTTGGATATTTAAATACCATCAAGATTGACAATAAGCAAGTTGAAATCTTTAAAAACGGTATTGATAATGAAGTTGTTTCGGTCCTGCAGAACTATATTTCTCAAAAATCACAATTGGTTGACAACAGTATTGCTGGAAGCGGCGGCGAAACTGGCCCCAAGGGAAAGAAGAATCCATTTCTCGTTAATTAAAAAACACCTTTACTCTTCATGCAGAACGATATCTTAAAAGACGCTAAAACAGGGAAGGTGGCAACGTTAAGCGCTCAGCCCTCAGATTTAATGTTGCTTACTAAAAAAGCAGAGGAACTAGGTATTCCTTATCTTAAGGATGCTCCAATCATAACGCCGGAAGTGCTGGCTATTATACCGGAAGATGTTGCAAAGCAAAATAAAATCATTGCTTTTGAGATGGAAGGAGAAAATGTCAAAATCGGAATCGTTGATCCGACCAATAGTGATGTCTTGAATATTCTGCGATTTATTTCAGAAAAAAGAGATTTGGAATTTGATTTATATTTGGTTTCAGAGGAATCTTTCGATAGAATGATGGAACAATACGAAGGCGGAGCTGAAAAGGCTATTGAGGATGCTATGTATTCTTTGCAGTCCGAAGATGCCGTGGTGGAAAATCCAAAAGAGACTGATGAGGACATGCAATCTGCGCCTGTGACGAAATTATTAAGCGTCATTATTCGACATGCTATTGATGGGAATGCCAGTGATATTCATATTGAGCCTTATGGCACGAAGGAATATCGCGTAAGGTTTAGGGTTGATGGCATGTTATATGCATCACTGTCTATCCCGAGAGAAGTTGGAAGAGCGGTTGTTTCAAGAATAAAAATTCTTTCCAATTTGAAGATTGATGAAAAGAGGAAACCGCAAGACGGAAGGTTTAAGGTCAAAGAGGGCGGTCACCCAGTTGATTTTCGTGTGTCATCTCTGCCAGTGGTGGATGGTGAGAAGATAGTAATGCGTCTTTTGGACACTGGCAATAAAGTGATAGATCTCGACAGCATGGGCTTGATGGGTAAAGGCAAGGAAGTCTTGATTCGAAGTATTAAGGAACCATACGGAGTTATTTTGATGACCGGTCCGACCGGATCTGGTAAATCAACGACACTCTATGCTTGTCTAGATATCTTAAATAAGGAGGAGAGAAATATTATCACACTGGAGGATCCGGTGGAATATTCAATCTCCGGTATCAACCAGAGTCAAATAAATCCTGAAATAGGTTACACGTTTGCCAGTGGGCTGCGCTCAATTTTGCGTCAGGATCCCAATGTTATCATGGTGGGAGAAATTCGCGACAGCGAAACGGCCGAGCTGACTATTCATGCAGCGCTTACTGGGCATTTAGTGCTTTCTACTTTGCACACGAACAGTTCTATCGGTTCAATTCCTCGATTGGTTGATATGGGAATAGAGGCTTTTCTAATGGCTTCATCACTCCGCGTTGTTGGGGCGCAAAGACTCGTGAGAAGAATTTGTGATAAATGTAGGCAGGAAATAAAGGTTCCGCCAGCCATCATGGAATATATTCGTAGTCAGGTGGAGGTATTGCCAAAAGAAGAGATTGAAAAATATAAACTTGATCTTAATGACGGAATTCATCTTTATAATGGTAAGGGTTGTGAAGATTGCGCTGAAACTGGATACAAGGGGCGAATCGCAATTTTTGAAGCACTTGAAATAGATAAGGAAATGAAAGAGATAATTTCTGAGCATAATGGCGCGGAAGCTGAAGTTCAGGCGCATGCTGAAAAGCAGGGAATGATCACAATCAAACAGGATGGGCTGCTGAAAGTTTTGCTGGGGCTGACAACATTGGAAGAGGTTGAGAGGGTGACTGAGGGGAGCCAAAGTATTGGAGGAGGAGAAGAAGTGACGGTTGATGAAGACAAGTAGAAAATTTCTAATTTCTAAACAATTTACAATGAATCAATTTCGAAATTCAAAAATTTAAAACATTATTTGAAAATTGAAAATTGAAAATTGAAAATTTATTTCAGTTATGAGTGATGCTAAGAAAATATTGATCGTAGAGGATGATGTTTTTATTCGCGATATTTATCAGGTTAAATTTTCGCAGGAGGGTTTTGATGTCACTGTGGCCGAAGATGGTGTAAAGGCAGTGGAAATATTGGAAACACTAGTTCCTGACATCATTTTGCTGGATATCATTATGCCTTATATGAACGGCATGGAAGTTTTGAAAAAAATAAAAAGCAATGGCTCACTTAAGAATATTCCAATTATCATGCTGACTAATATTTCAGAAAAAGAAAAAGTTAACGAAGGTATGGAATATGGCGTGAAGGATTATCTAATTAAATCACATTTTACTCCTTCGGAAGTTGTGCATAAAGTGAACACTTTATTGAATGGATAAAATTTGGTATAATAAAAATAACTGATAACTATCAACTAATAACTGACAACAAAATACAAATATAAAAATACTGATAATTTACAAATAATGACAAGATGACATTGAAAAATGCATGTCTGGTTGTGAGTTGTAAGTTGTGAGTTGTAAGTTAAATTAATGTCAACAATGCATAGTGAACAAAGAATAAAAAGTCTGCTCAGATTAGTTGCGCAGCAAAATGCGTCAGATCTGCATCTGGTGGTGGGACGTTATCCAACGCTTCGCTTGGACGGAAAATTGTATCCATTGACGCAGGAAGCTATTTTGTCAGCTGAAGACACGCAGGCACTCAGCGATGCGCTGACAAGTGAGGACAACAAGAAAAAATTGATTGACGAGGGTCAGGTTGATTTCTCTTATAATTTTGAAGACAAGGCGCGTTTTCGAACAAATGTTTTTTATCAGCAAGGCAATATAAGTGTGGCGATGCGTATGGTTTCCGGCAATGTGCGCACGTTGGAAGAATTGAACATCCCACCGATATTATATGACTTTACGCATAATGCACAGGGCTTACTGTTGGTGACCGGCCCTGTTGGACATGGAAAATCAACGACACTTTCCGCTTTGATTGATTTCATCAATCATAATGAAGACAAGCACATCATCACTATTGAGGATCCAATTGAATATATTTACGAACAGGACAGATGCATCATCAATCAGCGCGAGATTGGCAGGGATACAAAATCTTTCCCTGATGGATTGCGTAGTGTTTTTCGTGAAGATGCAAATGTGGTGCTTATCGGAGAACTTCGCGATCTGGATACTATCAGTACTGCCATGACTGCAGCAGAAACAGGACATCTTATCTTGGCAACTTTGCATACCAATGACACCTCCCAGACAATTGATAGAATCGTGGATGTTTTTCCAGCTCATCAGCAAAATCAAGTCCGTTCTCAACTCGCCAGTGTGTTGCTGGGCGTCGTTTCACAGCGCTTGGTGCCCAAGGTTGGGGGTGGCAGAATTCCAGCGATGGAAATCATGATGAATAATCATGCGGTTGAAAACTTGATCAGGGAAAACAAGGCTTATCAGATCGATAGTGTGATTGAGACGAGTTTGCGCGACGGTATGGTTTCCTTGGACAAATCATTGGCTGATTTGATTCAACGAGGATTGATAACCATAGATGATGCCTTGGTGTATTCAAAAAATGAAGAGTATTTGCAGATGCTGATAGCCAAGAAATAGTGCAATAAAAAAGAAATTAAATAAGTAAACAATATGAAATTTTCATTTCAAGCAAAAAACTCCAGTGGGGAAGTCATTACCGGAAGGATTGACGCCACTAATAGCAACGCTGCCGTGGCGATGTTGCAAGAGAAGGGATATATTCCGCTTAAGATTGAAAAACAAGATGATGTTTCCAATACGATTAAGGATTTTCAACGTCTTTGGGAAGGTGTAAGCTTGCGGGAACTTTCTGTTTTTTTTAGGCAACTTGCAACTCTCATTGATGCTAAGGTTTCAATCGTTTCTTCATTGCAAGCGGTGGGCGATCAAACGGAGAATGCTTTTTTCAGAATCGTGATAGACGAGATGCTCAGTGATATTGAAGACGGTATGCCTTTTTCTGAAGCGATGGGCAAGCATCCTGAGGTCTTTGAAAACTTGGCAGTGAGTATGGTCAAGGCTGGAGAGCTTTCAGGTAATTTACAACGCTCAGTTTTGTTTTTAGCTGACAATACGGAAAAAAATTACGAATTAAATTCAAAAATAAAGGGAGCGCTTTTTTATCCAATCTTTGTCTTATCAGCAGCTGTTATCATCGGCTTTATTGTTTTTACAGTTGTTCTGCCAAAATTGACTAGTATTTTCAAGGATATGAGTGTGGCTGTTCCGTGGTATACGATGGTGTTGATGAAAATTGGCGATTTTATGAGCGTATACTGGTGGTTGGTTGGTATTTTGATTTTGGCTGTTGCGGGCGGAACTATCTTTTATGCCAGAACGGAAGATGGAAGGAAGGAGTGGGATATTGTGAAAATGAAAATACCTGTGATTGGAACACTTTTTAAATACGTCTACATTTCACGTTTCGCAGAAAATCTTTCAGTATTATTGGAGGGCGGAATTCCCATCGTGAGAGCGCTGGTAATTGTTGGCGAAGTGGTAAATAGTTCAACCTATGAGGCTGTAATTTTGCGCGCAGCTGATGAAGTGAAATCTGGCGGTGCTATGAGTAGTGTTTTTGCACGCAGTGAATATTTTCCACCGATCGTTTCTCAGATGATTAGAATCGGAGAAGACTCTGGAAAAATCAGTGAGGTTTTGCGTCACACTTCAATTTTCTATGGCAAAGAAGCTGATCGAATCACTGGTAACCTTTCCACTATGCTTGAACCAATTCTGATTACTTTTCTGGGTCTAGGTGTGGGAGTTTTGGTTTTTGCGATTCTGATGCCGATTTATAATATGGCTGGTCAGATGGGTTAGTTTGACGGTGCGTATAAATTTTACCAATAATATGCTATGATATTATTATGATAAATAAAAAAAATAACATGAAAAGAAGCAGTGGCTTTACTTTGATTGAAATTCTTATTGTGATTACAATTATAGGTATCTTGTCGGGCGTGGTCATGGTCAGCACTGGTGGCTCAAAGGAGAAAGCCAACAGGTCGGCAGCCATCACAACTCTGTCGAGCGTGCTGACTGAGCTTGTGATTTGTCAGGATGATGGGGGCGGCATCAATGCTTATAATACTGCAAGTAATATCTGTACTGAGGCAAGTCACATTGAAAAGTGGCCAGACCTTTCAAGAACTGGCTGGGTAGCTACAGGTGTAACTGTGCCGTCAGCGTCAAATGCTCAGATAGCCGTATATCAATTTTCCGCGACTAAGGCAGGGCAGACAACTATAACTTGCAAATATGCCACCAATAGTTGCGAATGATTTGATTTTGTTAGATTGAGTGTAAGTTTAAATATATGCTAAAAAAGATAGGTCGATTTTTTAGCAAAAAAATAAGCACTTTGTGCTTGAAATTGCGTCGTTCGTCACAAATGAAAATATCTACCGATGCTTTCATTTGCTGTCTCACTAGCAATTATAATTTAAAAATATAAATATCATAAATAATATGAAAAAAATTCAAAAAGGTTTCACATTGATTGAACTTTTGATTGTGATCGCAATCATCGGTATTTTGGCTGGAGTGATTTTGGTGAGTACTTCCAGCGCCCGAAGCAAGGCTAATATCGCAGCGTTTAAATCAGAAGTCAAAGGATCTATCCCTGGCTTGATGATGAAATGCGACACTGCTGTATTGGTAGCTGCTGATATGCCAAATACAGTAAACCATGACACAACAACTATCACTGCTGGAGGAGCAGCAACAGAGTGTGGACCATCTGGAAGCGGCGCATTTGTGGTGACCGTTACCCCCACTAAGGCAGATGTTAAAACTGCTTGCGGAAACACTGTTATAATCACACCATCAGGAGTTTTTGCATCAGCCGGAGTGCAACTTCCAGCTACTTGCTTATAGTTTTCTGACCCACGGAGACAAGATATTTTCTCGAGATTGTTTGTGAAAAATATCTTGTTTCTTATGGATTAAAAAACTAATATCAAATAAAAAAATATGATGCTCAAAAAGAACAGCGGTTTCACCTTGATTGAACTTTTGATTGTGATTGCAATCATTGGTATTTTGGCTGGAGTTATTTTGGTCAGCACTTCCAGTGCCAGAAGCAAGGCCAATATTGCAGCGTTTAAATCAGAGGCTAAAGGAGCGATTCCCGGGTTGGCAATCGCTTGCAATGACGATTTTTTGGTGGATACTAATTACCCAGCCACTTCAAATCATGATGCAGCAGTGATCGTGGCTGGAAGCGCTACGGATGATCCAGCGACTTGTGGTCCATCTGGCGACAATGCATTTATCGTGACCATGGCTGCAACAAAAACTGATGTCAGTGCTGCCTGCGGAACAGCAACCATTGAGCCTAGCGGTGTGACATATTCAGGTCTTAGCTGCAATTAAGGAATAAAGAATATTTAAATGAATATAAATGAAGAAAAAAAGCAGTTATTGAAGACTTATATTATCATTGCGTCAGTAGCTGCGGTTGTGGTGATCATGATAGCGGTGGCGAAAAATATTTCTGATGGGCTCATTAATAAATCTAGATTGAGCAGCGCAATGCAGACGATGAAAAGCATCTCTACGGTTTTGGCTGGTTGTCAAATTGGAAATATGCCTATTTTTCCACCTAATGATGTGAAAAATCCTACAAATTTTCCTTGCTTGGATTCCACTAGATATGCGGTGCTGGGTGGAAACTCAACGGCAAATTGCCTCTATAATACTTCGTTTGTGTCTACAATTACTGAAAGGGTTGTCACTGGAGGTGCAATTCAGGCTGGTTGTGAATGTGCTGATATAAACATCGATTCATGCAAACACGTGTTTCAGTGCGACTTTGCAACCACTGGGAAATGCAGTGAAAAAAATTCAGTCAATTGACATCGATATTTTTTTAAAAGGTTGCCATTTTGTTGGCAACCTTTTTGTTTTTATGGTAAAATTAGGGAAATTAAAACTTCTTAAAATTAATTTTTATGCTTATTATTTTTCTTATCCTCGGTCTTATTATAGGCAGCTTTCTGAATGCTGTTGTGTATCGAATTAATGCCGTGGAGTCTTTGATGGAGCGTTCTCATTGTCCGCACTGCAAAAAACAGGTGCGCTGGTTTGATAATGTGCCACTGCTAAGCTTTATTTTGCTCAGTGCAAAATGCAGAGATTGCGGCGAAAAGATTTCTTGGCAATATCCCGTGGTGGAGGCTGTGACAGGTGTGATCTTTGCACTTATTGGAAATTATTTTTTCAACCTCTTCGATTTTTCCAGTTGGTTGTTGGTTGCATATTATCTGCTCATCTTCTCAATTTTGATGATTATTTTCGTATATGATTTTAAGTATATGGAAATTCCCATGTTAATTTTATGGATTGGGGTAGGGGTGAGTTTGGCCTATTTTATTTTTGCTGACTATCAGGCATTTAGCGGAGCTGCTTCAATTTTTGAACTCAAAACAACATCTGGAATCTTGGGTGCGTTGGTGGCGGGCGGTTTCTTTTGGTCGTTGGCTGCTTATTCCAAGGAAACATGGATGGGTTATGGCGATGTCTATCTTGGAATTTTGGTCGGACTTATCGTTGGTTGGCCAAATATTTTAGGTGCGCTGATGCTTTCATTTACTATTGGTGCACTTATTAGCGTCGGGCTTATTGCTATGAGCAAAAAAACCATGAAAAGTCAGGTTCCTTTTGCGCCATTTTTGATCACGGGAACTTTCTTGGTAATAATTTTGCCGCAAATTTTTCCATCTCTCAAATATTGGTTTTTTATGTTGGGCTAACTTAAGCAATGAAAAAATGAGTTATAAGTTTTCAAAATTTAAGAGCGGATTCACTATGATAGAAGTTGTCGTAGTGATGGCTATCGCTGTCTCTTTAACCAGCCTTACTGTAGCTTTGCGCTCAGATAGTGGTGCCGCCAGGGATGTGGACAGCGCCGCTCAGCAGCTTGCTGCGCAGTTGCGAGTTTTGCAAAACGATGCTCTAAATGGAAAGGAAATTGCAGGTGAAAATATCTGTCGTTTTAAATTTGATAGCAGCGCGCTGACTTCATATACGATTAGCTATTATAATTGTGCAGCTGTGCCAGCCTTAATCTCAACTATGTCAGCAGTAAAAGTTAAGAACGTCAATCTGAGTTCGGCAGACATCATTTTTCAGTCGCCACGTGGTGAAACTGGCAATGTATATACAATAGAAATCACCTCAAATAAAGATGCTGCCTTCAAAAAATTCACTTCCATAAATTCAATCGGAGCCGTTGAGGTTATGAATGATCCTACCGCCGTTCAAGCTTTGGCTTGCAATTACACTTACACGGAAGGACCTTGTATTTCTGGCAACAAGACACTGACTAATCCGGTAGGAACTCCTGCGGGTTGCATCGGAACTCCTGAAACAAGTCGTGCCTGCGTTTCGCCGGTCTGCACATATTGGAATTATACTCCGTGGTCTCCCGCGCTTTGTCCGGTTGGCAGCGTGCAAACACGATTGATAGCATCAAGCAGTCCATCTGGTTGCGCCGGAGGTTCTCCTGCTGCGTTGTCACGTTCATGCGTATATACTGCGCCAGGATTGTGTAGTGGATATGGACCGGATGAATGCGACGCCAGTTTGAATAATTGTGTTCAGGGTCCATGCATTGCATTTTGTAATGATGGAATTAAAAATGGCAATGAAACTAATGTGGATTGTGGCGGTCCAACTTGTGGAGCCTGCACTTGCACTTCATTCACTTATTCTCCATTTACTCCAACCGATTGTCCGCCTACAGGAATACGCAGCAGGGCTTTGCTGACCAGCAGTCCAAGCGGTTGTGTCGGGGGAACACCTGGACCATTGGGACAATTCTGCACTTATCTTGGAAACTGCAGTGAATATCCTGCTTGTACAGCAAGTGATAACTCAGGAAATTGTTCGGAGTATGCTGCTTGCAGCGCATTTTGCGGTGATGGAATTAAAAATGGTCTGGAAAGTGGTGTTGATTGTGGTGGCCTGTGCGGAGCCTGCACTTGCACTTCATTTACATATAGTCCATTTGCACCAACGGTTTGTCCGGTTGAGGGAAGGCGCACAAGATCAATATTGACCAGCAGCCCAAGCGGTTGTGTCGGAGGAACTCCTGCTGCAATCTTGGAATCCTGCACCTATGTTCCACCGGCAACATGCAGTGGATATTTGGGTTGTGATAGTTCTGGCAATAATTGCGTTTGCAGTGGATATTGTAATGATGGAATCTTTAATGGAGAAGAAGTGGCTAAAGATTGTGGAGGATCATTTTGCAGTGCATGTGCAACCTGCAG
>Ga0172380_10000785_pt1 | contig 58088 bp, 43 predicted proteins | sample Leawe162metaG_FD_119747 | JGI IMG/M metagenome (GOLD analysis project Ga0172380, IMG submission 119747) | Leachate microbial communities from a municipal landfill in Southern Ontario, Canada - Leachate well 162 metaG | ecosystem: Engineered > Solid waste > Landfill > Unclassified | place... | reverse complement strand
TAATAATATTGGGTTTATAACTGGCGGGATTATCAATGCGGGTGACTCTAAAGATGATGCAATCTATAAAACAACTGACGGAGGTAATAGTTGGTATGAAGTATTAAATCAGTATAATCAACCAGCATCATGGGGTATCTATGATATAGTTATGGTTAAAGATCAGTATGGTATAGCAACATCAAAAACAGGATTAGTATATAACTCAACTGATCAAGGCGAAACTTGGGAATTTGATATTCTAAATCAAGTCGAAAAATCTATTTTCCCTAGTTATTTGATGTCAGAGAATAAAACATGCTATATGATCATTCCTAAAGAAGGGTTACTTAGTTATGATGAGAATCTGTTTGGAATAACATCTGTACCAATATATAACTATAAGCCACTAAGTGTGTACCCGAATCCTGTAAAAAGCGAATTGAATTTTTATGATAATAATTCCATACAAGGTCTTTATAATTTAAGAATATTTTCAGCCGATAGTAAATTAGTCATTGATAAAAAAGTATTTATAGAAAATGGCTTTAGAATTAATATAGATTTACCTAGTGGTACTTATTATTTGCTTTTAGAAGGAGATGAGTATTTCTTTACAAAAATAATCAAGGAGTAATTATAATGAAAAAAACATTATTGGTTTCATTTATGTTCTTTTTCTTTCTTGGTTGTAACTCAGAAGAGGAAACGACTAATATTGAGCTGAATTTATACAATGATTATGATGAAGACTTGTATATACTCCTCAATGTATGGCACTTTGAAATAGATTCAACAGCTGAAGTTGCTGACCCTTTCAATCTAAGTAAGAATTTAGTTGTGAATAAGCTCATACAATCTAATCATAAAGCCGAATTTACTGAAGAGGGTCCGCACCCATTTAATTCAACAATTACATTATCACAAAAAGAACCAGTATTTATTCAGTTTAATAAATTTGATTCAATCTACTTGGATTTAAAAGTTAAAGAAAAAATAAATGATTGGCCTATATATGTTCAATTGATATCATTCGTTAAACGAGAAATAATAGATAGTAAAATAGAGTGTCTAGTTTTTCATAAGAAAAAATTGTCTATAGATTTAACTAAATCTGTTGCACCTTTTGATGATAACGAAATGCTTGATAGTATTAATATATTCGGATATTATGACTCACTTATGATAGTTCCGATAGAGTTTAAATTATTCCAAGAATAAATATACTAAATAGTATTCAGCCCCCTAACATTCAGTTAGGGTATTTTTCTCACCTATAAACTATCTTATCTATCTCACGCATCATTTCGTTGGCTGATTTATCCCACGAGAATTCTCTAGCCCATTCGACAGCTCCAGTTGATAGCTGTGTAAATAATTGTGGTTTATTAAATTTAGTTTTTATGAAGATTTTTTTTATTTTAGTTAATAGAGTTTTATAATTAATTACTATTTCTATGAAAAAAAAGTATAATAATATCACAGTTTTAGATAGAGCTATTGCTGTTACCGAAGATAATTATATTTCATTAACCGATATGTTAAAAGCAAAAGATGGCGAATTTTTCATATCCGATTGGTTGAGAAATAGGAATACTCTTGAGTATATGGGAATCTGGGAAAGTATAAACAATCCTGATTTTAATTATGGCGAATTCGCCACAATTAAAAGTCAATCAGGACTGAACAGTTTTAAAATCAGTGTCAAAGAATGGGTAAATAAAACGAAAGCTATTGGCATAATGGCAAAAGCAGGGAGATACGGTGGTACTTATGCTCACAAAGATTTGGCTTTTGAATTTGGTATGTGGATAAGTGCAGAATTTAAGATATACTTAGTAATAGAATTTCAAAGATTAAAAGATCAGGAATTTGAAAATTTAGACTGGAATGTAAAACGAAGTTTAACAAAAATAAACTATAGATTACATACCGATTCTATAAAAGAAAATTTAATTCCCGATAATCTATCTAAATTACAAACATCTAAGATATATGCAGATGAAGCTGATGTTCTAAATATGGCGTTATACGGTATCACAGCAAGACAGTGGAGAATACAAAACCCTAATAAAGCTGGTAATATAAGAGATTATTCTAATGTAACTCAGTTAATTTGTTTGTCAAATTTAGAAAATATTAACTCCATTTTTATCAAAGATGGATTGATACAAAGTATAAGATTAGAACGGTTGAACCAAATAGCAATACAGCAAATGAATATTCTAACAAATAATCGTAATAACATCAGTATAAAAAATGAAATGTCAGAGTCTGACTTAGAAAAACCTGATACTGCTAAACTCAAACCAAATTCATAATATCTGTTGACTTCCATGGATAATATTCTATCGGTCTAAAGAAAATAAAGTGAGCTTTCCCCCTCACCTATAAACTATCTTATCTATCTCACGCATCATTTCATTCGCTGATTTGTCCCACGAAAATTCTTTAGCCCATTCAACTGCTCCAGCAGAGAGTTTTTGGAGCAATTCGGGGTTGGTAATTAGTTCTTCTAGCTTTTGGGTTAGTTCGGGTACGTTCCCATACTCATACAAATCGCCAGATAGCCCCACTTTCACTGAGTCACGCAGACCGGGTGAGTCAGCCGAGATTATCGGTGTACCGCAGGCGTTTGCTTCTATGTTGGTTATTCCCCAGCCCTCTTTCATCGATGTATTAACAACTACGTGTGCCTTACCTAATAAATCTACTTTCTGCTCATCTGTCACGAATCCGTGGAATTTCACTTTATCGGAGTAACCACCCTTACTTGCTAGCTCTTCTAATTTGGGTCTGTAGTCGCCACGTCCGATTATCTCTAATCTTATGTCAGGGTACTTCTTATGCAATATTTCAAATGCATCGAACATATTGTCAACAGACTTATATTTTTTCAATCGTCCGAAATAAGTGATTGTGAAATTTGGGTTTTTCGGTACTACAGCCATCGGGTACATTTCTTGCTCTATGGCATTGTGGACTATCGCGATTTTATCTTCGTCAAACCCACGACTTATGAACTCGTCCTTTGTACTTTGCGATACGGTGACTATCGGATGCTTTTTATATATATAATCGACTAATTTCTCTGCTATAACCACATAAAGTCCAGCTATTACGTTGGTTTCGTGGAAGATACTTTTCCCGAAAAAGTGGTGCGAAATTACCAATAATTTCTTTCCGATAAATAGTGGCAGATAGAACGGTATTTTGTTAACATCGTCAATTATCACATCATAGCCCTTGTTCATAAATAGCTTCTTATAGAGCTTCGGTACTACGAAATTGAACGTATTGCGGCTACCTCGGCGCATTATAGTTATGCCGTCTATGACTTCGTCTTTTGGTTCACCGGGTATCTCGCAGCATACTAGAGTTACTTCATGACCTTTTGCTACTATACGCTTGAATATCTCGTGGAGGTGAACTTCTGCACCTCCACCGAGTGGATTTTTTATGTCTTGCCAATTAAATATTAGTATTTTTATGTTTTTTGGCATTTATCTTGTCTCTTAGTTAGTACATATAGGTGAATAACACCTAAGTGTAAATATATTAATATATTAGTGATTTCGTTATGAAAATCAAATTGTCAAATATTATCCATTGGCTACTATTAGCATCACTTTTAGCATTTCTCGGCTCTTGTGGCAATATGAGTAGTGTAAGAAATGGAAAATATATAGTAGCAAAATCCGAAAAAATTGAAGAAATAAAAAACACTCCTTCCGATTCTTTGCTTCTTGCTATGTACAAAAATGAAAATGAGATTACCGCTTTAACAGGTAACGAAGAAAAACCAGTAGAAGTTATTAAGGAAACTCCGATAAAGAGAATCCCGACTTTGCAAGAGCAGATGAATAATCTCGCTGACAGGCAAGATAATTTCGATGACAGATTGACGAAAATAGAATCACAGAACAACAAAATCAGCAATAAGCTAGAAGAAATAACAGAACTGCTTAAATCAAAAAAGCAGACAAACACTGAAACAGCTACAACAGGCATAAATCCTGAGAAAAAAGAACCTAATGAAGCATTCGTACTTTACCCAGACCACAAGGCACAAGGCAAGAAAAGACCTGTCACCAAAAGACAATCAACACCTGTTATAGAACCTGATGTTAAAAAAGAAGAAAGTACTATTTTCAAATCTGCAGTGGATATGGTGGATAAACAAGACTATAATGGTGCAGTGCTAATGCTTTTGAAAGAAGAACAAAAGCTAAGTGACCCAAACAAATTAGCAGAATGTCGTTATCTAATAGCTAAGTCATTTCTATCGCTAAATAGATATACCCAAGCACAAGACTACTATGCCAAGGTACTATCATCTAATATAGACTTCGAGAAAAAGGCAGAAGCCCAAGCTGGAATAGCGAAAATCCATTTGAAAAAAGGGGATAGGGAAGAGGCAAAAAAGGCCTATAAGACTATCCTTGACAAATACGCCACAACACAATATGTAATAGAAGCTAAAAAGATGTTGCAGCAGTTGTAGGGGCCGTTGATAGGACTGTCACAGAGCGAGGACTGAAAGGACGTGTTTGCTTTAATCTCAAATATCTGAACAAGATTTCTGGATTATTAATAAAGACATGTTAATACAGGAAATAGTCCAAAGCATTTAAACGATGTGCAATGCCTGTACGGAGAGAAATCGTAATTAAATATTTCCCAAAAAAATAGACAATCCTTTAATGGGATCGTCTATTTCAAATATTCTGCGATTAAATTGCTTTTACTTTGCTTTCTTCATTTGCTTAGCTAGGTTGTCTTCTTGCGAATCAACAACTGCAATTGCTACCATATCTAATATCTCATTTACATCACTACCTTGCTCAAGTATATGAACCGGCTTAGACATACCAATTAATATTGGCCCTATTAGATTCAGATTTCCAATTTTAGAAAGTAACTTATAGGTAATGTTCCCTGAATTTAGATCTGGAAAAATGAGCACATTAGCTCCACCTTTGATATCGCTAAACGGGAAAGTAGATTCGATAATGTCTGGTCTTACAGCTGTATCAGCTTGCATTTCTCCATCTACAATCAAATCAGGTCTTTTCGTTTTGATTATATTTCTAGCTTCTCTCATTTTCTTAGGAGACTCGCCTTGTGCAGAACCAAAGTTACCATAAGAAAGTAGTGCAATCTTAGGAGTAACTTCAAAGTGTTGAGCAGTTTCAGCCGCTTGGATAGCTATATCAGCTATTTCCTGAGCATTCGGGTTTATATTAACAGTAGTATCAGCTAAGAAATAAGTTTTTTGCTTCGAAGAAACAATATATAGTCCAGCAACTTTATTGAATCGTGGGTCATGTCCTATCGTTTCAAGAGCAGGACGTATTGTAAAGGCATAGTTGGTATTCAGACCACTTAGCATACAATCAGCATCACCCATAGCTACCATCATAGAACCAAAGTAGTTTCTATGGTTTATCATTCTCTTTTCGGCGTCATGTTTATTGATGCCTTTCCTTTGTCTTAACTTATAATATTCATCAATATATTTTTTTGTTTTCTTAGAAGTAACTGGATTTATAATTTTAATTCCATCTAATTCATATCCAAACTGGTCGGCTACTCTTTGTATATCTTCCTCAACTCCTAGTAGTATCGGTTTTGCTATCCCCTCTTCAACTGATAATTGGGCAGCACGGATAATTCTAGCATTATCCCCTTCTGGAAATACAACTCTTTTCGGAGTTGTACGAGCTTTCTTGTACATTAGCGACATAAAGCTCTGAGTACGACCCATACGGATATTAAGACTTCTTTTATATTCATCAAAATCTTTTATCATTTTACGAGCAACACCTGAATCCATCGCAGCTTTAGCAACCGCAGGGGATACTGAAGTCAAAACTCTCTGGTCAAAAGGTTTAGGGATAATATAATCCGGTCCAAATGACATTTCTTTTACACCATAAGCAGACTTAACGCTTTCTGGTACTTCTTCGCGTGCTAACTCAGCCAGTGCATAAGCCGCAGCTTTCTTCATTTCCATGTTTATGGCACTAGCATGTACGTCCAAAGCACCACGAAATATGAAAGGGAAACCCAATACATTGTTAACCTGATTCGGAAAGTCAGAACGACCAGTAGCCATTATCAAATCTTTACGAACAGATTTTGCATCATCATAAGTAATTTCTGGATCTGGGTTAGCCATTGCGAAGATAATAGGAGTTTTAGCCATAGATTTCACCATCGCTTTATCAACAACTCCACCAACAGAAAGTCCAATAAATACATCAGCCCCATTCATAGCATCTGCTAATGAACGTTTGTCTGTTTCTATTTCAAATTCTTTTTTGTACTCATTCATTTCTTCTTCGCGACCAGTGTAGATTACACCTTGTCGGTCACACATTAATACATTCTCTGGTTTTACACCAAGAGCCATGTGGAACTTGGAACAAGCAATAGCTGCCGCACCAGCACCATTATAGACTATTTTAATTTCATCTAGCTTCTTTCCAGCTATTTCCACTGCGTTAATCAAAGCTGCACCAGATATGATGGCTGTACCGTGTTGATCATCATGGAATACAGGAATATCTAATCTTTTTTGTAATTCCGTTTCTATTATAAATGATTCTGGAGCTTTGAAATCTTCTAGGTTAATCCCACCAAAAGTAGGACCCATCATTTCTATTGCCTTGATCAAATCTTCGGTATTAGTCGAATTCAACTCAATATCGAATACATCTATATCTGCAAATACTTTGAACAATCCACCTTTACCTTCCATTACCGGTTTTCCAGCGGCTGCTCCTATATCACCAAGTCCAAGTACAGCTGTTCCATTAGTAATTACAGCAACTAAGTTCCCTTTATTTGTGTATTTGTAAACATCATCGGGGTTCTTTTCGATTTCTAAACAAGGATAAGCCACTCCGGGAGAGTAAGCAAGTGATAGATCTCTTTGAGTAATAAATGGTTTTGTTGGTACGACTTCTGTTTTTCCAGCTGGTGATTTGGAATGATAGTTTAATGCGTCTTCTTTCCTGATTTTCATATTCTATTCTGATTATTGCATAATTTTCATTTACAATATACGAAATAAGTTATCGATTTGTGTGAGACGTAATATTAAATAACATAGGTTATTTTCTGGTTTTGACCATCCATACTTTCGGAGTAAGAATTAATGAAAATCTTATCCGAAAGTTCATAACTAATATCATAGTTAGCGATTTTTTCAATTTTTCTGATATTTATGTCGAGTTTCTTATAGTAAACTTTAGCTCTATTATCTCGCTCATTGATTACTATTTTTATGTCTATATTCTTCTCGTCTGAGATTATTGCTTGGAGGATTTTATGTTTTTTGAAAAGCTCTATTCTATAATTATTCCCTTTTATATTAACATAGTAAACTGTCTGAGCATCATTAAGTTTTGCTGCCAAATTTCTAACATAAAGTGCATCAACAAAAGAGGAATTGTATTTAGCTAGTTCGTCTATTTTATTAATGTTTGGGATTATTGAGCCAACTTCTAATCTGATAGAGGATGGAGAAATATAATTTAGGACTAAGCTTAGTATATTCTTATCCTGTATATTATAGCCAGTTAAATATAAATCAATCAGAATGAATTCTATATTGTGAGTTAGATTATATTTTTTCTTTTGCTTTCTGTATTCCTCTGTCAGTTCCACTATATCTATTATAACATGCCTGAGTAGCCTATTGACTCTGAGTGAATACTCATGTATTGTACTTCTTGTAACATCGCTTTCTGGGATATCCAGAACTCTTAATATTTCTTCTATATCTATTTTACCATTGGTTAATATCAAATCAGTTGAATGAACAGAAATAATTAATGATGGTTCTATCTCTTTTATTAGAAAGTAAAGTCGATCACCTTGTTTCAAACTTGGGTGGATAATCGCTTTGAAAATACCATTTGGTAATTTGATTTTGAAGACTTCTTTACTAACTTTTTCTAAGATTTGTCCGAATACTATTTCTCCTTTTCTTAGCTTAATAGATGCTTTTTTCTTTGGGGCATTATTTACAGGTAAGTATCTACCACCACGAGAAGAGTAACTCTCAGTTACAATTCTATTAGAAGTATCTATTCTACCTGCTTTGGACATTAATCTAACTCCGATGGATCCCAAGAAATTCGCATTTTACTATCTAGTGCATCTATTTTACTTATATCGGCACTTGTCAACTCAAAATCAAACACATCTATGTTCTGTTTAATTCTTTCCGGGTTTGCAGATTTTGGAAGAACAATAAATCCTTTCTCCAAAGACCAACGAATAAGCACTTGGGCTGTTGATTTCCCATATTGTTCTGCTACTTCTTTTAGTATAGGGTTATTCAACCTAGTCCCTCGGACTAATGGAGAGTGAGCTTGTATTTTTATGTCATAAGATTCACATTTCTCTGCTAATTCTTTTTGATATAAGAATGGAGTTATCTCTATTTGGTTAACAACGGGAGTAATAGGTGATTTCTTCATAAGCTCATCTATATGCATAGACGTATAGTTACTAACACCTATTGAGCGAGTTTTTCTTTCATCGTAAAGTTGTATCATTGCTTCCCAAGTTGATTCTCTTTTCTCTGGGATTGGCCAATGAACTAAATATAAATCTACATAATCAGTTTGAAGTTTATCTAAGCTAACATCAATTGCTTCCATTGTACTATCATACCCCTGGTCATCGTTCCACACTTTGGTGGTTATGAATAAGTCTTCTCTTTTTATACCAGTATTTTGAAGCACGTTTCCAATTTCTTCTTCATTTCCATATAGTGCAGCAGTGTCTATATGTCTATAACCAGCTTCTAAAGCTGTTACCAATGCTTTTTCTAATTCATATCCGTGCATTTGATATGTACCTAAACCAATCCAAGGGATTTCTACACCATTATTCAATACTAAATCTTTATTTTTACTTAAATTGCTCATCTTGTGTAACTTTTTTGTTAGAATATGTTTCTTTGTATAACGTATATAAAGACAAATATAATATTAATAAGGCAATAATAATGATTAAATACATAATTCTGCTATTTACAGCATTGAATATAAGTACTTCAACTTCGCAAGAACTCCCTGAATACCTTAGAGCAGAGACAAAGCAATTCGATGTGGAGAATACAACACTGGGTACTCACTATCATAAAAATAATAGAGTTCAGGACTACGGTGATATAGAAAGGAGAAATTATGATGTTTTGCATTATGAATTATATTTGCATTTGAGCGGGCCTCTCAATGCGACAATTGACTCTTCACTATATGATAGGAAAACATATACGGGTGTAAATAGAATAACAATATTACTGAAAGAAGATTTAGATAAAATCGAACTTGATGCTGAGAATATGACTATAACATATACTAATGTTAATGATATTACGGAAGAAAGAAATCCTGAAATAATAGATGGAAAAGTCAAAGTAAAAATAGGTAATCATAAATCAGGTGATACAGTTGAAGTTTCGATTTATTATTTATCACTCGCTGACGATGAAGATGGCTTTTGGAAAAACCGAGGTATGCACATATACCACAAAGGATATGATGTAGGAAACAAAGACAGATTTGGAAGGTCAGTAATAGTAGAGCATAACGTAGCTTACTCTATGTCTGAGCCAGAATTAGCACGCTATTGGATGCCATGTAATGATAGACCCTATGATAAGGCAACAAGCTCAATAACAGTGGCTGTTCCTCCAGGATATAACACAGCTTCTAACGGTTATCTAGACACTAGTTATATAACTATTAGTGGTGCAGATGAAATTAGAGTACAAAGATGGGTAAACAAAGAGCCGATAGCTACTTACTTAATGTGCTTTGCTGCTTCTGTCTTCGATACTTTACAGCAGAGATATATAAAAGATGGTGATACTATCCCATCTACTCATTATTTTTGGCCAGAAGATAGAGACACTGACTATTTTACTGCAGTTAACTCAATGGAAACACATCCTAAGATGATGGATATTCTTATAGATAATTATGGTAAATATCCATTCTCAAGTTATGGTACAGTATCTGTATTCCCATTCCCTTATGGTGGTATGGAACATCAAACTATGGTAACTCAGAATAGGTATTGGCTAAACGATGAGCAGGACGCAGGGTTTGTCCACGAAATGGGGCATCATTGGTTTGGTGATGCTATGACATGTGCTACTTGGGCAGATATTTGGATGAACGAAGGTGGAGCTTCTTATACAGAAGCAATTTATCTAGAAAATCTAGAGGGAAAGCAAAGTTATAGAAATGTAATAGAAAGACAAGTACGAGAAGTTTTAAAGAGAAATCCTGACAACTCTGCCATTCCAGTTTACGCTATTCCATTAAGTTCATTTTTCAATACAAATGCTTATTTGATATACGATAAAGGATCGATTGTACTTCACCAAATGAGACTGAATCTAGGAGATGAACAGTTCTTTAGAGTATTGAAAGAAATACTTGCAGAATTCAGATACCAATCTGTAACGACAGCTGAATATAAAGCAGCTTGGAAAGAGAAATCAGTAAATCCATTAGTAGATATAGACACATTCTTCGACCAATGGGTATATGGCCCTGGACATCCCGAGTATGATATAAAAACAAGAGTTGACATAATAGAAGATAAAAAGTTTGATATAAAAGTAACTCTGAATCAGGTACAAGATCAAAATACAGCTGCAAATCCAGACGTGACAAAAGTATTTACCACTCCAGTAAGGTTCAAACTTTACAAAGATGAAGATAATTATGAATTAAGCACGTTATTTATAAATGATGCAACCGAGCAATTATTTAATTTTGAATTAAGCTTTTTCCCTACTAAAGTTGAAATAGACCCACTTAGTGTATTGCATAAGACCCTAAACTCAGTAATAACATCCGTGCAATTAGAAGATTATGTTGGAGGTTTGGAGCTATACCCTAACCCATCGACTAATGGTATTTCACAGTTGAATATTAATATAAAAAATACAGTTCAAAATGCTAATATTGAGTTAGTTGATTTACTAGGAAACAGAGTGCAGTCAATTTATAATGGAAGATTGAACCCTAGTAGCATTGGGTACAAAATATTTACAAATGAGCTGGCTAAAGGTATATACATAGTAAATATCAATTTAGATGGTGTTAATACGTCTAAGAAATTAGTAGTTCAATAATAAATGAATAGAATAATTTTGAAATAAGGAAAAATGTCCTTATGTTTGTAGTCTAATGATCGCGGGGTGGAGCAATAGGTAGCTCGTCGGGCTCATAACCCGAAGGTTGCAAGTTCGAGTCTTGTCCCCGCTACAAAACAGAAATCCTTTCTCTTAATTGAGAAAGGATTTTTTTTGTTCATACCCCAAGTAACGTAGCTTACTCCTCTCCGCTATCTTCGTGTACCTTAGTCCCATATATATTGAACTCCTTAGGAGTTCCCCTTGACTATTCTAACGCCTGCTGCGTTATCATAGTGACCAGGTTACAAGGGGTTTGGGGGATTTGGAGACGTAAGCAATACGTCTCTACAATTCTGTAAATTCTGATTCAGACAAAAAGAGATTGCCACTTCCCTCCAGTCATCGCAATTAGACGGTTTATTGGGTTTGAGCAAAAAAAAGGCCGTCATTAACTGACAGCCTAATTTTTAATCTTTTGTATAGTTTAATCTATTACTTCTTATCTATTCTTATCTCTTGTACTTTAGCTTCTGTAAAGCTATATTTTTCAAATAGGTTGTACGCTCCGAATAGTACACCACTGAATAGCAATGTAGAAAGCAAGTTCCAATTGAAGAACGGAAGCGCTAGAGTATAAGATAATATTAGACCACTGAGGTTTTGTTCGTAAACGCCACCGAATGCCCATACTGTGAAATTAGTAACGATAAAGAATATAATTGCAGATGCAATAGCGTTTGTAGTTACTGATTTACCGCTTTTTCTATTTAGTTTCATTCCCATGTACATAAACACACCCAAACAAAGGTAAACAGCTATCATAGATTCGTGTAAACCTAATACCAAATCTGATAAAAATACTGCTGTAATAGGAACTGCTAGGGCAATTTTCTTACTTTTGAATATAGCTCCACCAAATAAAGCAATAGCTAATATTGGAGTGAAGTTTGGAGGGTGAGGTAAAAATCTTGATAATAATGCTAGGACTAATATTCCGAAACCAAATAATATTTCTTTTTTCATAATTTTTTAATCTTAAAATTTTAATTCTTATATTAAGACAAAAATACATCGTTTAAGCTAAAAAACCTAAAATGTTAATCAATTGTGACCTATTATGAGAAATTTAAAAGTAATATTTTTGTTTGCTTTAGTCGTATTATTCTGGTCTTGTTCCGATGATGACTCCACTATCACTGGTCCTTTTGGGCCAGAATGTTTTATTGTTGCTACTACTGATAGCACGACGAAATATACCGAAATCACCTATTGGAATGACAATATAATGAAACTGCATAACTATAGTTTTTCGAATGGCGAAAAGGGTAATTTGAAAAGTTTGGTACAGTATGACCGCAATTTTCTCGATGAATTTAAGAGTGTTAAGGTCTTTGATGGAAATGGGAATTTGGAAGGTATAGATTCTATTTTCTACAATTCTAAGGGGGTAGTCTATGAAATTATTACTTATAATAACAAGTACGAAAGATTAGAAAGAGTTACATTAGCTTATGATAATATGAATAATCTCGTTGAAGAAAGGGTCTTCAAATTCGATATTAATTGGATTATAAAAATAGAAACAGAATATATATACGATAGTGAAAACCGAGTTACAACTTCTGTTCGTAACCAGAAGACTTCGAATGGCTCACTATTAGACTCTAATTTCTACACTTATGACAATATGAAAAATATTGAATATAGAACCAAGCTTTACACTCCGTTCAAGAAGAATAATTTTCTTTCTGTTGAGAATGTTTACTACTTAAACAGCGGTCAAAGGATAACAGAATCAATGTACTACGAGCATGAGTATAATGAAAAAGGTTACCCTATTAAAACTAAGATAACCTCATCAATCCCTGAGAATGGTATTAAGTATCAATACAATATTATCAATTGCTCGGAGCAATAATAATTATGAATATCGCTTTATTAGCTCGTTTATTATTTCTTTAGAAGAATCGGTGATTTTTATTCCGGGTCCAAAGACTTTGAATACACCATTATTGAAAAGGAAATCATAATCTTGCTTAGGGATAACTCCACCAGCGATTACTAGTATATCATCTCTGCCATATTCTTTAAGTAATTCTACTAATCGAGGTAGTAGAGTTTTATGACCAGCAGCAAGAGTACTAATACCAACAATATGAACATCGTTTTCTATACATTGCTTTGCAACTTCTTCTGGAGTAGAAAATAATGGACCAACATCAACATCAAATCCCAAATCAGCAAATGCAGTAGCTATTATCTTAGCACCTCTGTCGTGTCCATCTTGTCCCATCTTAGCAACTAAAATTCGTGGGCGACGACCTTCAAGTTGATTGAACTCATCAGATAATTTTCTTACTTCTTCTATCTCTTTTTTGTTGCTGTTTTCGCGACTATAAACTCCTGAAATGGTTTTAGTCATAGCTTTGTGTCTCCCAGATACTTTCTCTATTGCCATTGATATCTCACCAAGTGTAGCGCGTTCTAGAGCAGCTTCCACTGCTAGCTCAAGCAAATTACCATCACCAGATTCAGCTACTTTGGTGATATTAGCTAATATTTTTTCTACTTTATCATTGTCTCTTTTGCTTTTTATTGCATTTAATCCGTTTATCTGAGATTCACGAACTTGCACATTATCTACTTCTAATATGTCAAATTCATAATTGTCTTCAACTTTGTATTTGTTGACACCAACTATTGTCTCGTCACCCGAATCTATACGAGCTTGCTTAACAGCAGCAGCTTCTTCTATTTTCAATTTTGGCAAACCTGATTCTATTGCTTTCGCCATTCCGCCTAGTTGCTCTATCTCCATTATCAGATCCCACGCCTTATCATATAGCTCTTTCGTTAGAGTTTCTACGTAATAAGAGCCACCGAAAGGGTCTATGAAATCTGTAATACCAGTCTCGTGTTGCAATATAAGCTGTGTGTTTCTAGCAATTCTAGCACTAGCATCTGTAGGCAAAGCCATAGCTTCATCGAATGAATTAGTGTGTAACGATTGTGTATGACCGATTGCTGCAGCCATAGCTTCTATAGTAGTTCTTGCTATATTATTAAGTGGATCTTGCTCTGTCAAGCTCCAACCAGAGGTCTGGCTATGAGTTCTTAATGACATTGATTTCTCATTTTTCGGTTCGAATTGCTTGATTAGTTGAGCCCAGATTAACCTACCTGCTCTCATCTTAGCGACTTCAGTGAAAAAGTTCATACCAATTCCCCAGAAGAATGAGATACGAGGAGCAAAATCATCAACAGAAAGTCCAGCTTTTATGCCAGCTCTTATGTACTCTAATCCATCGGCGAGAGTATATGCTAACTCTATATCAGCTGTTCCACCTGCTTCTTGAATGTGATATCCACTAACAGAAATTGAGTTGAAATTAGGCATATTCTTGCTAGTATATTCGAATATATCGGATATTATTCTCATCGACATTTTAGGCGGGTAAATGTAAGTATTCCTAACCAAATACTCTTTCAGAATATCATTTTGTATAGTTCCGCTAAGCTGTTCTGGTTTAACACCAGACTCTATTGCAGCAGCTATGTAGAATGCCATAATCGGTATTACAGCACCGTTCATAGTCATAGATACTGAGATAGTATCTAGCGGTATATCTCGGAAAAGCACTTTCATATCTTCGATGCTGTCTATTGCTACTCCGGCTTTACCAACATCGCCTTCTACTCTCTGGTTGTCGCTATCGTAGCCTCTGTGTGTTGCTAAATCGAATGCAACTGATAGGCCTTTCTGACCACCTTTTAAATTTCTTCTGTAGAATGCATTGCTTTCCTCGGCTGTAGAGAATCCAGCATACTGCCTGATAGTCCAGGGTCTGCCTAAATACATCGTATGGTATGGGCCTCGTAAATATGGTGGCTCACCTGAAGAAAAGTCTTGGAGTTTATTGTCTCTTATATCATCGGCCTTGAATTTTTCTTTAAGCTCAATGCCTTCTAGTGTCGTAAAGTTCTTAGCCATTCTTATTCTCCATCCTCAATTTTTTCAATAACTACATCTATATTATTAAGAATAGATGAACCGCTAAACTCATCAATACTTGTTACGTTGTACTCGTCTAACATATTTTTTAGGATTCTAATTATATCGTTATTCCCGTTCACTATTACCAAATCTGGGTCGAATAGCTTAATTGCATTGAATGCATCTTCCACCAATTCGAATACACCACTAATTTGGAAAGGGATATTATATGTATTCAGAGCCATAATGATTGGGGCTTGAAGCAAATTTATCTCTTCGAAATTTGCAATATAAACTTTCGGATTTAGCTTATCTATTTTTGATTTTCTTGCTTCGAATTCGCTGATATTATTTGTAATACTAATTCTTGCTTCTGAAATATTATCTTTTTTATTTTGATAAATGTTGACTCCGATTATCTTTTTCTTCTGCGAATCTAATAGAGTAAATTGTTGTTCTTGGTACTCGGTACACTTTTCTTCAATATACTCTTCTAATTCATTTTCCGTATCTAATTCAACAAGTTCATTACTGAGATTAGTAACAGATACAATGAAGTTAGCTGTCAAATTCTCTATAAGATAAGAGCCAGAAAGTGGGTCCTTTACTTTTGCGAGATAGCTCTCTTCTTCGAGTAATAATAGGATATTATCGGTTATTCTCATTCCAAATTCATCACCCTGTCTCAGTAAGTTATAAGGGAGTAAATCTACTTTATCAGCTCCACCTATAATAGCAGACATGGCTTCGGTGGTTAGTCTTATCAGATTGTTTTCTATATCAGAATAAGATTTATTATGCTCTGTACTCTTAGCTATTATGGTTATATCATCTCTTCCTATTTCAGATAGCATATATCGAATTGCTCTGAATTTGGCTATTGAAAGAAAGAAATTCGGGTCTATAAGTACTTCGATACTAGCTTTTTCATCAGAGTTTTTCACTAGATATAATAAAGCGGCAACTTCCAAGTCAGATTCGCATTGCAAATCTGTCCATTTCTCCAATGTATAGATTTGTGTACTCTCTGATTTGTCAGGAAAGCTCAAATCGAAGTACTTATTAACTTGGCTTTTATCATAAACTGAATTTATAGTGATGGCAGAGCTTAACTTTTTGCTCAAAACTGTATCTATATTCTCATTTCTGAGTGTTTGCTGTGCGGCTTTTTTCCAATCATCGAAACTAATCGGTTGGAATTCACTGTGAATCTGTTCTTTTAAATTTTCCATAATTTTTATCTCAAAAAAAAAGCATACTAATTAAATAAGTATGCTTTTTGTATTTTCAAATATCAATATTAGCTTTATTTCTTAGGAGTTCTATATAATATAGCATCACCATAAGCTAATAGTCTGTAATCATTTTTAATAGCGTGTTTGTATGCTTCGAATGTTTGCTTTTTACCACCAAATGCACAAGACACAAGTATTTGTGGTGATGCAGGGTAGTGGAAATTAGTCAAAAAGTCCGTTACAATTTGGAATTCGTATTGAGGATAGATGAATTTATCTGTCCATCCTTTGTTTGGCTTTACTGCTCCTGTAGTCAATACAGATGCTTCCAAAGCTCTAACAACACTAGTACCAACACCAAATATACGTTTGTTTGATTTCAAAGACTTGTTGATTAACTCAGCAGAAGCTCTAGGTATCTCAAAATATTCACTATACATTCTGTGCTTTGTCAAATCTTCTACGTCTATAGTCTCAAATACACCTTGACCAATTGTCAGGTTTACGTAAGCTATTCTAACACCTTTGTCTTCTATTTTCTTTAGCATCTCTTCCGTGAAATGTAGTCCAGCAGAAGGAGGAGCTATAGATTGCAAATGCTCATCATTACAAAATACCGTTTGATAAGTTTCTTTGTCTATCTGAGCTGTATCTCTGTCTATGTAATCTGGAATTGGCATTTCACCAATTTTTTCGATTTCATCGAATAGATTACCATCGTAAGAGAAACGAACAGTTCTCCCTCTAGAAGTAGTGTTGTCAATTACTTCGCAGTAGAATTTATTATCATCGAAATAAATTTTATTTCCGATTCTAACTTTTCTAGCTGGCTCAACCATTACGTCCCAAAGTCTTTCCTCGCTTTTCAGCTCTCTAAGTAATAGGACTTCAATTTTCGCATTAGTCTTTTCTTTATTGCCAAATAATCTAGCTGGGAATACCTTTGTATCGTTTAATACTAGGCAGTCTCCTTTGCTCAATTCACTTAGAATATCAGTGAACATCTTATCTTTTATCTTGCCATTCTCTCTGTCCATTACTAACATTTTAGATGAATCCCGTGGATCGGCAGGAAACTTTGCTATTGATTTTTTAGGTAAATCATATTTAAATGACGATAACTTCATCAATTTGGGGACCTATTGGTTAATTGCGAATTTGGTACAATTACAAAAATACAAATAATTTCTAAATTTTACTAATTAGTGTGTGCTTCTATCAAATCATATACGCTCGCTACATAATCCGTTGGATTCTTAAGCTCTCCTTCTATCAGTAGTGCACTGCCATATAGTTGAGCTACAATACTTTTAAATTTGTCATCGGCACCATTCTTATCAAAGTAAATAGTCAGATTTTTCAATATTTTATGATCCATATTTACTTCAAATACTTTCTTTGCGCCTTCAAATGTCTTATCCATCATCTTCATCATACGTTCTGTTTGTGCATCCATACCGTCTTTGCCAGCTACTATAGTACAAGGTGAGTCAACTAATCTTTTAGATTCTTTCACATCTGCGACCTTATCACCTAGTATTTCTTTGATTGCAGCTACTAATTTGTCAGTTTCTTTGTGCTCTTGATTTTCTTTATTCTCTTCTGTATCAAGTTCTTCCTTGTCAATTGAGACCAATTGATGTTCTTCGTATTGGTACAATTGAGGAATAACAAACGAATCAATAGGGTCTGTCAAGAATATCACTTCAATATCGTTTTTCTTAAAGTATTCCATATTTGGATTACGCTTAGCTGATTCAATATTTTCAGCACTTAGATAATAGATTTTCTTTACTTCTTTGTCTGCTAATTCTAAATATTGGTCGAATGAGATTAACTCATCACGATTAGAAGTTTGGAATCTAAGTAGCTTTGTAATTCTATCTCTATTACTGAAATCTGAGTTTAATCCAGTTTTTAACATTGTGCCAAATTCTTTGTAGAAAGTATTAAATTTTTCTACATCATTTTTCGCCCAACTTTCAAATTCACCTAGTATTTTACCGGTTAATATGCTTTTTATCTTAGCCATAACTGGAGAATGTTGAGTTACTTCTCTCGATACATTTAGAGGTAAATCAGAAGTGTCTATTACTCCTTTGCAGAACCGTAAATAGTCTGGTAATAACCAATCAGCATTGTCTTGAATGAATACTTTGTTTGTATATAAGTGCAAAGTAGTACGGAAATCATCAGCAAACATATTCATAGGTGCTTTCTGCGGGAAGAAAACTAATGCCTTGAAGCTAACAACTCCTTCCAAATCTAAATGTATATAATCGAATGGGTCTTGATAATCGTTTGATATAAATTTGTAAAACTCATTTGCCTCATCTTGAGTGATTTCAGATTTAGACTTTTGCCAGATAGCATCTACTGTGTTTATCTCTTCGCCATTTAGGTATATAGGATACTCGATGAAGTTTGAGTATTTTTTCAGTATTTCACGAACACGGCTTTCAGAAGCAAATTCCTTGTATTCGTCTTTCAGCTTGAAATAAATCTCTGTTCCTCTTTCTTCTTTTTTGACTTCTGTTATTTCGAACTTCTCATCGCCTTTACTAGTCCATTTATATCCTTCGGAACCGGCTTCGAAGTTTCTAGTTTTCACACTTATCTTGTCAGTCACCATATACACTGAGTAGAAACCTACTCCGAACTGTCCTATTAGACTACCGTCTGCTTTTTGTTTTCCTTTTTTTAATTGCTCAAGAAATTCAGAAGTTCCTGATTTAGCAACTGTACCTAATTGATTTATCAGGTTTTCTTTAGTCATACCGATACCAGTATCACTTATCGAGAATGTTTGTTTCTCTTCATCTATTTTAATATCAATTCGAAGTTCTTTATCGGGTTGATATACATTTTTTTCAGTCAGTTTTTTAAATCTAATCTTATTTAATGCGTCTGATGAATTAGAAACTAATTCTCTAATGAAAACTTCTGGATGAGTGTATAGAGAATGGGCAATCAATTGTAATAATTGCTTCATTTCTGCTTTATATTCAAAAGTTTCCTTAATTTGTTTTTTAGTTTGTGTAGTCATAGCTCAACATTATTTTATTTTTAACAAAAATTTCCTTTCTCAAAGACGTGATGATGATTAGATTATTGATAGTTTTTTTATGCACTAGTGTATTTACGTTTGCAAAACAAAACGTTGATAAATACAATTCCCTTGCAAAAGACATAGATGAGCTACTTATAACAAAGAAATTAGATAATACTCAAGTAGGCATTAGCATCTATTCTATAGATAGAAATACATCTGTTTATTCCCTCAATTCGCAACAGAATTTTGTACCAGCTTCTACCGTTAAGTTATTAACCACATCCGCAGCACTCAGTTATCTAGGTAAGAATTTCACTTATAATAGTAAACTTTACTTAGATGGAAATGTGGAAGAGAACGGAGAATTTAGAGGGAATCTAATAATTAGAGGGTTTGGTGATCCTACTTTATCACTCGAATTTCATAAAACTGAAAGCCTTATATTCGATGATTGGGTTTCAAAGCTAGATAGTTTGGGCATAAAATCTATTAAAGGGAATATAATTGGTGATGACAATTATTTCGATGACACTTACTATCCTTCAGGTTGGGCTTGGGACGATATGAAATACTCGTATTCTGCACAAGTTGGTGCTCTGAATATATTCAATAATTCTATAACTGCTAAGATTACTTCCGGTGACAAAAGAAATGAAATTACAAAAATAAAGTTAGTTCCAAATTCGGATTTCGTCCGCATAGTTAATAATGTGAAAACTGGCTCCGAATCTGGAGTAAACGAAGTTTCTTTCGAAAGAGATGCCGTTACAAATTTCTTTGAGTTCTTTGGAAGTATGCCATTCGATCCATTGAAAAAAGATACTATTTCAGAAGAAATAGCTATTGATAACCCAACACTTTATTTCTTAAGCAATTTCAGTGACCATCTGCGTCATTTCAATATCAGATTCAAAGGTGCGTTGATAGATATTGATGACTGGAACGAAACTCCTGTTTATTTCAAGATAAATCAAGTATTCGATAAGCAATCAGTTACATTAGAAGAAATAATTGAATTTGTTAATAGAAAAAGTAATAATTTGACGGCAGAGATATTGCTAAAAACTATTGGTAAAGAGAATGGGGGAGATGGTAGCTTCTCTTCGGGTGTGAAGTTTGTAGAGAAGTACATTAAAAATTTCTATGAAGAAGATGATTTTAATCTTGTTGATGGTTCGGGTCTTTCTAGATTGAACTACTTATCACCTAATTTGATGACTAATTTATTGCGTTATATTTACACTTCAGATTATAGGTCTTCTATTATAAACTCACTAGCACAACCCGGCAAACCTGGCACTTTGGAGAGAAGAATGAAAAACTCCATTGCACAAAACCGAGTTTTCGCTAAAACTGGCTCAATGAATGGAGTTTCTAATATTTCTGGCTATGTTGTTTCAGCTAGTGGAGATACTTTCGTCGTGAATCTATTTTTCAATAATTTCACTGCTCCACAAACTGAGATTAATAATCTGCAAGATCTTATAATAATGCGTCTTGCTTCATTCGAATAATTATTTGGCTATCACCACTTTGATTATGCTCGATTTACCTTTATCATCTGAGATTATCAGACTGTAGTTTCCTGAGGAAATTTGAGATACATCGAACTGCAAGTCTGCTTCACCACCTATTATTTTCTTTCCAAAGTCGGCAACTGTACCTCCAGCTAAATCTATCATCTCAAAAGAGTATAATCTATTCTCAACTGAATTCATTTTTAGGTTCAACATATCTTTCACTGGGTTCGGATAAACCGTAGATGCAAGACCCACTAACTCGTTTGATACTGAAGATTGGAAATCAATTCTAAAGCTACCTTCCTCCGAGATTATTGTTTCGTCACCTTTTTTCTTTCCGATTATCTGCCATGTATATGTCTTATTATTTTCTACATTTTCTATATCTTTGATATTGTATGTAATTTGATAGTTAAAAGTATCTCTGAATACCTCACTACCACCTTTCTCTGCTACTATTAGTTCTACTTCTTCTACATTCCACATGGGCTTCCAGACAAGTTCATCACTTATCTTTACTAATTGTTCATTGAGAGGAGATATTAATTCTGGACGTATTGGTAATACAAATCTTCCTTGTCTATTCATCCAATAATTAGTGTTGGGTTTTAACCCATCTATTACTAAGCTTTCTCCACCATTATGCTCTATTTGTAGAACTACAGTGTTTTCTTGATTTCCAAGACCAAAATGAAGCATATTAGTACTTTGTGATGCTCTACCTGTACTTACAATCCCTTGATTTGATCTGAATAATAGCCTGTCATTATTTGTAATACTAGCACTAAACCCTTTAGCTACAGATTCTTTGTCCATTCTAAGGTTAAGGTAATTACCCATATTATCAAGTTTATTTTCAAATAATTTCACGTTTTCCTGATTACTACAAACAAGTAAATCCATATCTCCATCCATATCAAAATCTAATCGGAGTGCAGTCCATGCCCCATGTATCATGCTACCTAGTTCCCATGTCATATCTTTCAGATTATAATTATTCTCTTCTCCTTCGTTTAGATACACCCTTGAGTATTTTTTAGTGGCTGCTGCGGCGTATGAGTCATAAGAGTATTGGCTAGACCATAAGTCCAAATACCCATCATTATTCAAATCTACGAAAGTCGGGCCTGCGTTCATCTCGAAAAACTTCAAACCAAGTTCTTGATGGGTTTCTGTGAAGATATTATCCTTATTATTGAAGAAAATAAGTGAAGGATTTGAGTAAGCACCTCTCTCATCTGGATGACCAAGGTTACCAACAACCAAATCCAATTTACCATCATCATTCATATCGCCCCAATCCGAGCCCATACCATGACCGTAATAGTCTTTAACTAACGTTTCATTGCCTATTACACCTGTCTCTGCAGCCACTTCAGTGAATGTACCATCGCCATTATTTCTATATAATAAATCTGGTGCAAGTCTATATGTAGCAACGAATATATCAGAAAAGCCATCATTATTGTAATCTGTGACACTAGCACCCCAACAATCGTAATTAGCCCCAGGTTCACCTGCGGCTATACCAGAACTTTCAGTTACATCTTCAAAAACTCTATTACCTTTGTTCAAATATAGCTGATCTTGATAGTAAACTTCTTGTCCATTTACTGTAGCTCTGCCTCTTGCTATGAATATATCCAATTGTCCATCATTATTATAATCTAAAAATAATGGAGTAGTAGTAGGGTCAGTATTAGCTTTGAAAACATTATCTGTAAACTCAATGAAACCATCAGCACTTCCGTAGTATATCTTGTCATTTCCTCCACCTTTCGCTACGTAAATATCAGTATATCCATCATTATCTATGTCTCCGAATATCTTATCACCATCTATTACTTTCTCGAATTTTGTTGTGACATTTGAAAATGTACCATTTCCATTATTCTCGAAATAGTTATTTCCTACAAATATATCGTCGAATCCATCATTATTCCAATCGTAAACCGCACCCATAGGTGATTTTAGTAGTTCGCCACTTTTACTTACTAGACCAACTTTCTCTGTTACATCAACAAATGTAGGAGAAGGTGGAGCAGCTTTGCTATCACCTTTGTGCCATTTTATAGTAGCAGCTAATAGAAAGTCTGTAGCCACAGGACTAGGAAGCCCTCTTAAATCATAGAAATTTGGATTTGGCTTGAAAGTCTGCACTAACCATGCAGTGTTTGGTTTGCTGCCTTTGTCTGTATCTGCTAGTAAAAATGGGCCACCTTCTTTTATAAGATGCGATACGCCTATTCTATCTATTCCGCCTATTTCTATGTTTAATCCAGTTAAGTCTAGTTCAAACCAAGTTTGACCGGGTTTATAATCAATTACAAACTGTGCATATAGATTATAATTGAGTATTCCATTCACCCACATAGATGGCGCATAGCTACCGTCGCTCGGGTCGCCTATTACTCTGATTGTGTCTTTTCTAGCTACTTCTCCAGTAAGAGCGAAGTATAATTTTTCTAGTTTCCCCTTAGATTCTGGGAAAAGAAATCCTACTTCTTCGTAGTCAGGATACTTCGACAAACTACCATAAGAGGTAGCAGGAGTAAACTCGTAGTAATTCGAGCCAGCTGGCTGTGCAATTATAATTGCAGGCAAAACAAATAATAATAAAAATATTCTCATTACTTAATCCTCTTAATGCAAAATTTTATTTTCTTAAATTGTAACAAATATAATAAATAATTTTAAATATTTAATGAGTTAATATGATAATTACTCTTGGTATTCTTATCGCGTCTTTCCTCTGGTTCATCATGTTTGCTGAATTTACGGGAATCGGTGATATAATACATAACACTTACTTTTGGATAGCTATGACTATCTCGGCCGCTTCTTTAGCCATATTTTCTGTATTAACTCAGAAAGATTCATTCAAAAGTTTACTAAAAGTTAACAAAAAGCTAATCTTAATTGGACTTGGTCACGCTATTTTACTCTATGGATTATCACGATTGGGTGTATTCATAGCTCAAAATATGTTCGATTTTGTAGTACCACAAATAGAAGCAATTTACACTACGAAAACACAACTCGATCCATTGTATATAGGGCTACTATTAATATTTATAATCGGCCCATCTGAGGAGATATTTTGGCGCGGGTTCGTGCAAAACAAAATCGGTCAAATAAGTAATCCCAAAAAAGCATTGATAATAACTACTATAATCTATTCTTTAGTACATATATGGGCTTTCAACCCTATGTTATTACTGGCTGCTCTTGTACTAGGCGTACATTGGGGGTTATTGTTCTATAAATACAAATCATTGGTACCAGGCATTATATCACATGCCCTATGGGATGCGATGATATTTGTATTTTTTCCAGTTGTATTTTAAATTTATAAAGGTAAAAAATGAAAGCTGCATATTATGAAAGTAATGGTAATTTGGAAGTAATCAAGTACTCCGAAGATTTTCCTAGGCCAGAAATAAGTGACAATGAAGTCCTTATAAAAGTGAAAGCTAGCTCTATCAATATGATTGATACAGTTATGAGAAACGGTTATCCAGGATTACAAATTAGCTTCCCGCATATACCCGGTGGAGATATAGCTGGTGAAGTAGTAGAAACAGGAAGTAGAGTAACGAATTTCAAATCTGGGGATAGAATAGTCTCTTTCCCAATAGTTCTTTCAGATAAAGAAAATCCAAAGTTTGTAGATAACCCACAGCTCAATTTCGGATGGAAGTTCTTTGGTATGCACTTACCAGGTGGCTACGCAGAGTACGTGGCTATTCCTGAATCATCGCTATATAAGTTACCCGATAATGTTAGCTATGAGCAAGCATCTACAATACCCACTGCTGGACTTACTGCAATACATGCTATAGACACTATAGCTAATCTAAAAAAAGGCGATTCATTTTTAGTTTGGGGTGGTTCTGGTGGATTAGGAACGTATGCTATCCAATTGGCAAAGCAACGAGGGGCGATAGTAATCACTACTACTTCTACTGAAAAGAAAGCGCAGAAGCTAAAGGAAATGGGTGCTGACTATGTGTATATGCGAGATGATGAACAGATAGTAGAGAAAATAAAAGCAAATTTCCCAGGAGGATTGGACGCAGTGCTCGACTATGTAGGTCCAACTACTTTTGATAAATCATTTAGCTTGCTTAGAAATGATGGTCGAATTATGTTTTGTGGTATGATAACAGGACGTGAAGTGACAGTAAACATACAACAAACTTACTTCCGCCACCTTAATATAAATGGACTATTCCTTGGTAATCCTAAGAATATGCAAGACCTAATTAATCTAATAGCAGAAGGGAAAATAGACCCAATCATAGACACTACTTATGATATTTCGCAAGCTAAAGAAGCACAAAAACACTTCGAAAGTGGCGATTATATCGGTAAAATTGTATTGACGTTTTAAATTTGTGTCCTAGCCCCCTTTAATTTTAAGGGGGTGAAGGATTTATTCTTCTAATTTGTTTTTTAGAAGACACTCTGGATGGAACGAGGTAGAATGCCAGTACAAAACAGAGCTGATTTGAAGAGTCTATGCCACTCAAGTAATAGAAACTATGGACTTAAAAAAAATAATACTAGTTAATTATCATAAACTGTACAGTTTTCGATTCTTCGAAACTATTGACTTCTATTTTATAAACACCTGGAATTAAATTCTTTGTATTGATATTTAGACTATTAGAAGGTGTAAAATTTGGTTCGTAGTAACCGCCATCCAATCTATTCAATGTCACTTCGGTAATTTTATTACTATCAGAGGTTAATTCAATTCTATTTTTCTTAGCATCTACTTTGATATTTACAGCTGCAAAAGTTGAAACGCTAGTGAATGCTAAAGCTACTAAAAGTACTGTTAATTTTTTCATCTTGTCTTCTCTCATTTTTTTTATTAATAATTATCTTACTTCTAAAAACGAGAAATGGAAGAAAAAGTTCTAAGGAATTCTAAAAAGATTTAAAAATAGCACTATTCACAACATCATAAATAATGACAATCTAATTATCCAACATTATAACCGCAATTTTCTACAGCAGATTTAACTATTGATTTATCTATATCACCACTATAATATGCTTTTCCAGCAGACAAATCCACTTCAACATCTTTAATTCCATCTATTTTATTGACGGCATTAGTTACGGTTGCTACGCAGTGGTTGCATGTCATACCCTCTACCATTACGAATTCCCTACGATCAACTTTGGAGGTTTTTCTAAAGTATTTTGCACCATATTTCCTATATAAAGAAGAGATGACTAGTAATGCAAAGATAGTAGCTAGAACAATTTGAACTTCATAAGGAATTAATCCAGAATGCTCGTGATGAGAGTGAGTTGCTAATTGTTCTTGCGGGTTTATACCTACATAAGCAAATACAAAATCTAATAGGTAACCAAAGCCGATAGACATCACAATCAATGCAAATAGATAATATGTGATTAGTCTTTTGCCTAAGCTCTTAGATAATATTCCTATGCTAGCGGCATTAGTAGCAGGACCGACAGCAAGAAAAACAAATGCCACACCTGGGGAAAACCCTTTCAAAATCAGCGATACTGCAATTGGTATAGATGCTGTTGCGCAGACATACATCGGGACTCCGATTAGAATCATGACCAACATTCCTAAAATACCAGATTTCAAGCCAGTTCCTTCGAGAAACTCTGTGGGAAGAAAATATGTTATTGCTCCGGCAATGACCAGACCTATTAAAAACTCGACAACAATATCGTCGAGGAAATCAACAAATGCATATTTTAGTGATGATTTCGCTTTTACTGAGAATGGGTTGTCTGCCGTTTTTTCAGCCATTTTAGGTGGAGCTGCTATCACATTTAATGTTAGATTTTTCTTTTCTGGAAGAGGTTTATCTTTGTTTGTAGCATTGATAAATAGACCACCTACGACACCCATAATAAGAGCAGAAATCGGTCTAAATATCCCGAAGACTGGGCCCATCATTCCATAAGTAGCTATTATGCTGTCAATTCCTGTTTGAGGAGTAGAAATAAGGAACGATGTTACAGCACCTTTCGAAGCCTTGCTATCAGCCATATATACCGTAGTTGGTATTACACCGCAAGAACATAAAGGAAGTGGAACTCCAAATAAAGCTGCTTTGAAAATTGACCAAATACTATCTTTCCCTATCTGTTTTTTAACAAATTCTTTGGTCATATAGATGTTCAGAATCGCCACAAACGCCAGCCCTATCATCAGGTAAGGAGACATTTCTATAAAGAGAACATATATTTCGTAAAGGAAGTCTGTTATCATATTACTTATCTTTTTTTACCTATTAACGTAATAGTTGGTTGTGTATTATCAAAAGACCTAACTCAGAATTATGGTGACTTTGATTGTCAAAATTATTATATTGTGAATTCAAATTATAAAAAAAGAGAACCAATTAGATGAAAGATATAAGAGAAATAGCTAAGAAGGCTGGTATCAATGAAGATGAACTGGAATTATACGGTAATACTAAAGCAAAAATTAAGTTAGAAATAAGCAAAAGGTTAGAAAACAAAAAGAATGGGAAGTATATTCTTGTTACTGCTATTACTCCTACCCCTCTTGGAGAAGGTAAAACAACTACATTATTAGGACTAACTCAGGCATTTGGGACTGCACATAATAAGAACGTAATTGCTTGTATTCGTCAACCGAGTATGGCACCAACATTCAATATCAAAGGTGGTGGAGCAGGTGGTGGTAAGAGCTTGGCAATTCCTGTAGATGAGATAAACCTAGGTCTAACAGGTGATATACACGCTATAGGAGCTGCTCATAACCTAGCAATGGCGGCACTCGATACTCGTATGTGGCATGAGACAAGGCAAGATGATGAAGCATTGAAATCGCGCGGTATAGATAGAAGATTAGATGTTGACCCAAGCACTATAATTTGGAATAGAGTAGTAGATGTGTGCGACCGCTCTTTGCGAAATATAAATATAGGTTTAGATGATACTGAGGCCAGAGACGGTGTACCGAGTGATATATTCCCAAGAAATACACTTTTCGATTTGACAGTAGCTAGTGAGTTAATGGCTATTTTAGCACTTGCTACTGATCTGAAAGACCTAAGAACTAGAATAGGTCGAGCTGTTATTGCCCTTTCCAAAGCTGGAGAACCAATCACATTAGAAGACTTACAAGTAGCTGGTGCCGTTGCTGCTTTGCTTGTAAATGCTATCAAACCAACATTAGTGCAGACATTAGAAGGTCAGCCAGTGCTAGTACATACGGGACCTTTTGCTAATATTGCACACGGAAATTCTTCGATTATAGCTGATAAGATTGCTCTGAAATTAGCAGATTATGTAATTACAGAAGCTGGGTTTGCTGCTGATATGGGGATGGAAAAATTCTTTAATATCAAATGTAGATATTCTGGTTTGTCACCTGATGCTGTTGTGATGGTTGCAACCGTAAGAGCGTTGAAACTACACGGAGGTGGGCCTGCAGTAACACCTGGCAAACTTGACCCTGTTTACACATCTGAAAATCTTGAATTATTGGAAAAAGGATTGGCAAATCTTGGAGCACACATTAATAATGCTCGTAAGTACGGAGTTTCTGTTGTAGTTGCTATTAACCAATTCCCAGAAGATACGGCTGCTGAAGTAGAAATGATTCGTAAGTATTCGATAGAGAATGGAGCATTAGATGCAGTTGGTACAACTCATTTTGGTGAGGGTGGCATAGGTGCTTCGAACCTAGCTGAAGCAGTAATCGAAGCAGCAGAAGTTGGCTCGAATTTTAACTATCTATACGAATTAGATATACCGATTAAAGAGAAAATAGAAACAATCGCGAAGAAAATGTACGGTGCAGACGGAGTAGAATATTCGGAGAAAGCCGAAAAGCAAATTGAAGATTTCACTCGTTTGGGGTTTGACAAAATACCTATTTGTATGGCAAAAACACCATTGAGTATAAGTCACGATGCACGACTAAAAGGAGTTCCGACTGGCTTCACAGTACCTATTTCAGAAGTTAGAGCTAGCGTAGGAGCAGGGTTCTTATATCCGCTAACTGGTAGTATTAGTACAATGCCCGGATTAGCAACTCGCCCTTCATTTATGGATATAGATATAAACACAGACACTGGTGAAATAACTGGCGTTGAACATTAAAATATAACTCATAATAAAATGAAAATCATATTTATCGTCCTATTTACATTCTTCACTATTAACATAGCTACTGCCGAAGTTATAACTGGCCGTGTCACTGATTCCAAATCGAAAGAATCAGTGGTGTCCACTTCTGTAAGGTTAGTAGGCACTAGTAAAGGCACTTATGCAAATCGTGATGGTATATTCAAATTACCGGGTGTGAACAAAGGAGACAAGCTGAAATTCACAGCTATTGGTTACCAAAGTGAGACTATAACTATTGCTAACGAAACTAATATTGATATCAAGTTAGTTCCAGAAAGTGTTAAAATGTCAGAAGCTACTGTGACAGATGATATAAGTGTAGAGGAGATAATAAAGCGGGCTGTTGCTAATAAAGAAGCCAATCAACAGAAAATAAAAACGGTAGAGCAAACACTCTTTTCTAAAGTGAAGGTTGAGTTGGGCGGTGAATTATATGAATTTCAGAATCCCCTACCTGGTACAGAAGACAAAGAGTTAGAGCGTGATTTATTTGAGAATATAATCGCGGAAACTTACTCCAAAAGCTATAAAGATTTCGAAAAAAAAATCTCGAAAGATGTAATACTAAAGCGTAGAAATACTGCCAATTTCAAACAACAATATAATCTGATTTCTCTATCTTCATTTGTGAATTTTTACGCAGATGAAATTGGTATTAATAATACCCAATTTACTAGCCCATTAAGTGAGGATGCACTCGGAGAATATGAGTTCAAATTAGTCTCGCGTGAGCTATATGACGACAAATTTATATACGTGATTGATTTCAAATCCATTAGTAGAATATACCCCGGATTTGTTGGGACTATGAGCATACTCGAAGACAGCTATGAGTTAACTTATATCAAAGCAAAACCAACTAGCGATGATTTGATTGAGTTTATATCTAATATCGAATTTGAAGAGAAATTTGAAAAAATGAACTCAGATTATTGGTATCCGACTTTGCTCAACACAACGGGGCAACTTAAAGTGGAAATACTCTCTGGTATGTTCGATTTCACTGCTACGGCAAGTGCTATGACCGTAGTCGAAGATTTGAAAATTAATCAACCTTTACCAGATTCTATTTACAACAACCCTGAGAAAAGAGTAGTAGCCGCACCTGAAGCTGACAGTGCTACAACTGAATTTTGGGCGAATACTTCTCTAATAAATACGACAGATAAAGAGCGAGAAATATATTCCAAAACAGACTCATTGGCAAAAGAGTTTGCGGCTAAAGATAGTGTTAGAGAGGGAAGTTTCAAATTCAGTTACGATCCATATTTCCGATTGAATAGAGTTGATGGTTTCACATTAGGGCTATCACCAAAAATAGAAATTAGTCGCTATTTCAATCCTGAATTCTTCGGTGCTTATGCTATAACTTCTGAAAATTGGTACTTTGGGGCAAAGGCGAAATCACGAATATTAGTCAATTTACAAGCTGATATCGGTTTCGAAAGAAACACTTATCCACTTTCAGTGAATAATAATTCTGACATTCTACTATCTACTGCCACATCGTTATTTGTTCGTGATTACTATGATTGGTATTTAGCTGATAGAATAGATGGAGGGCTGAATTTCAAATATGATAACCTAACTGTTCGAGCTAGTTATAGAAATGAACTGATAAGTAATATCCCGAACAACAATCCTAAACTTTTCACCGAGTACAAGTGGAGAGAGAACCGAGTAATAGACGAAGGACGTTATGAGCAATATGGCTTAGCTGCAGCTTATAACAATGGTGGCAATGTAAAAAATAGCCGATTGGAATACCATGTACGTGCAGAGTACCAAACAGGCAAAAGCTTAACTCTTAATAGAGAATACGATTATCTATTGGGTGAGTTGGGTGCTGCAGTACCTATTATCAGCACTGGGTTCGAACCAGGTAATATATACGCTACAGTGAAAAGTGGAATATCAAACGATATGCCCCAACATCTACTTTACCGAATGAATACACAAATAGTAGTTTTCAAAATCCGTGATAGATTCTTATCACCTGACTATACACGATTCGGTGGCTCAGAATTTATGGAATTGCACACTGGTTTTGACCTTTCAGATTTTCTGTGGCGAGCAGCTGGTTTGCCAAAATATCGTGGACGTGGTCTGGGGATAGAGCTGAACTACTCCGCGGGTTATTACAAGCAAGACGAGTACAATCTATATAGTGGAACAAGCGGGAAATTCTACAATGAAGTTGGGTTCAACATTACGAAAATACCATCTTTCATCAGTCCGCTGATCCAACTCGAAGCTGGCTTCAGATGGGGGATAGGTGAGCTTGGTAAAGGTAACTACGGTTTCGGTATCAATGTATCTTCGCCGTTGTTTCAGTAGTGTGATTATGATTTCCATGATAATTTGAATGGACATGTCACAGCTAGGAACATCAAGACGCGTCAATCTCTTATGGTATAATGTTGTGGATAACTTTTATTAGGAAATAAAAAAAGCATTTGGAACTTAACTTAACTTAACTTTCATAAAAAATATTATTAACAATTAGTTGCCAATAAAATGAAAAGAAACAACCTGCTTTATATTGTTATAATACTGATAGTTAATGTAGCAATATATGCTGAGAACTATAAAATAACCCCAATGAATATTGATTTCAATGGGGTTATTTCTATTGATGATAATGTAGTTATATATGGAAGCAATGGATATTATTATTACTCGGAAGATGCGGCAAAGACTTGGGAAGAAAGAAAGTTAGTAGAGCAAGCAAATATAAAGAAAATAGTTAAGTACAAAGACGATTTTTATGGTATAATAGAAAGTGGTGCTTTAATAAAATCTACTGACAAAGGCAATAGCTGGATAGTTAGAGAATATGATAAAGACCCAATAGATAAATTCATAGCAATGGATATTGATCAAGATAAATTTTTTGTTCGCAGTATAGATAAGATAATAGAATTTAATTTGGATTTGGAATTTCAATCCCTCTATCAAGATTCTTTATTATTTTATAATGAGAATGACAGTACATATAAATCTGTACTTGCTAGAGATTTATTAGCATATCACAATGGAAAATTATATATCCCTCTTTCGAACAAAAATTTACTTATAGTTTCAGATATTTATAAATTATTGATTAATAAATATTTGGAAGATTTTAGCCCTATACTTAAAGGGAAAAAACCATATATATCTAGACTGGATTATATAAACGATAGTTTAATGATTGAAATAAAAATTGTTATTAACAGTAAGCCATATAAATATATATTCCTCATTGGTGAAGATAACTATGAAAACGATTGGAAAATATTACCTGTTGATATTATTGCACATACAAATTATAAACAGTATAAAGATAACCTTTATGATATCGATCAAGAGTTCCTTTTACAAGATGAGAGCAATAAGAATTGGAGATACGATTTTCGAATTCCATTAAACTTATTTCTAAAGAAATATGACTTAAAAAATGACAAAGTTGAAACAGTCAGCAATAAATATTTTCCAAACTACACACTAGGAGATATAGAAATTGATGATTTTGGTACTTGGGGAACTGGATACTCTTTGTTCGATTTAAATAGCCCTCACTTTATCGATGATTCAACTATTTTAGTAGTCGGGAGAAACAAATCATTATTCATTACTTATGATTCGGGTAAGAATTGGGAATTAAAATCCTTTGTACAAGGAGTACCAAATAAGATTTATGATGATAAGATGTATATTACAGGAGGTATTTACTCATCTATATCAAACGATGGTGGAATGACTTACACTCCACAGAGAATAACAGATACTTCGGCTTGTCATACTTGTCGATTTACCGATATTTATCAAACGTTTATTTCACCAGAGGGTAAAGGATTTTTACACGGAAGAGTACAATTCGATAATTATTCAAATATCGGATTTACACAAGATTTTGGAAGGACTTTCCAATACAAATCAGCAATAGAATTTTATTCTAATGGCTTCAAATTTGCAACTAACTTTGCTCTTATTGGCGACGAATACTATAATATAATGAATCGAAAAACATCATCCTCCAACCCACTACTTACTTCCAAATGGGTAACTTATGGGTATTATTTTGATAAACATGATTTTAGTAAATACAGACAAGTAGTGCTCGACACTAGCAAGCACCAATACTATTATATATACCCAGAAAATGAAACTAACTATACAGAAGTGCTACAAAGTATAGAGGCAAATCATCCGAAAGATCAATATTTAGAAATACGTTCGACTACTGATAAAGGTGAAAGCTGGACTTCCGATCACAGAATAAAAAACTACTCTGAATCGTATAAATTCTATGAACATAATAAAGATAGTTTGTTTATAACGAGCTATAACCTAACTTACTATGGTGATATAGACTATATGAATAGAGTATATCTGTATGATAGAACTCGGGGCGTTTTGGATACTTTGTTTATAGAAAATGATATAGAGCGAAAAAACTTGCAAGTAGTCTATTTTGATAATAGTTTCTATTTAATGGGTGATAAAATACTCAAAAAAGCGAATAAAGATTTATCAAGTTGGGATGAAGTCCCTACCTGGCCATCAAAGAACCCAACGTTTGGTGATGTAGTTTCGAGTAATGACGTACTATTAGTAAAATATAATGATGAAATTAGACAAGAAAAAAACTTTTATCTGAACAACTATTATAAAATAGTAGTCGATAAAACAACAAATATAGAATCTCCGAAAATAACATTGAGAACTTATTCAGCGTACCCTAACCCAGCAACAAACCTTGTAAAAGCCGAATTATATTGGGAATCGGGATTTGATATAAGAAAATCAATCAAGGGTGTATATGATATAAATGGGAATTTGGTAGCTGATAAAAATGCGATAATCCTAACAAACACAGACAACTATTCTGGAACGTTGGAGTGGAATTGTAGCAACTACAAATCAGGATTATATTTTATATTCATAGAGCACGGCGACAACAGGCAGTCAGTCCCTATTATGATAATGAAATAACAGAGACGACTATCAGCTTACGGGTTCGTTGGAATAATTTTTTTCGTCCCGTTTTAAAAATTTCATTACTTGGGCTTGACAGATATGATGGAAAGAGTGATATGAAAACTATCTCTCTTCCCATTTCTTGTTTTTCTTACGGAATAGCAAACTAATAGGAGTACCTTCCAAATCGAAGTTCTCTCTTATTTGTCGTTCTATGAATCGTTTGTAACTACCCGGTAATAAGTCGGGTTGATTAAGGAAAAGAGTAAACAATGGCGGCTCTGTTCCTACTTGGGTCACGTAGTTAATACGCAAATCATAGCCACGCACTGCTGGTGCAGGTGTTCTCTCGAATAAATCGATAAGCACTTTGTTCAGCTTACCAGTAGATATTCTCTTTTCTCTTCTTGCTTTTATTTCTTTCGCTATATCTAGAACTTTGAAAACTCTAGTCTTCTCAGTCGCTGAAGTGAATATAACTGGAACATAACTGAAAGTCTTTACTTCTTCTAGGATTGATTTTTTCATCTTATGAGCTGTGTCAGATTCTTCGTTATCGACCAAATCCCACTTGTTTACAGCTATTATAATACCTTTTTTCTGATCATCGAGCATTTGGATTATACGTTTATCCTGCTCTTCGAATCCTCTTTCGGCATCGAGTAATACTACTCCAATATCGCATCTATCAATGGCTCTATGCGTACGAACCATACTCCATTTTTCTATATTTTCTTCTACTCTTGATTTACGTCTTAGCCCCGCCGTATCTATAAGTACTATTTCTTCACCGTGGTATTTTACAATTGAATCAATTGAATCACGCGTAGTTCCTGGTATATCAGTTACTATATTTCTTTCTTGACCGAGCAAAGCATTAGCTAAACTCGATTTCCCAGCATTCGGACGGCCAACTAGAGCTATTTTCAATCTAGTATCGTTTTCATCAAAATCTATAAGTGGGAAAGTCTCGACTAACTTATCCATGAAATCACCTGTACTACGACCATTGTTCGCAGATATAGGGAACGGGTCACCAAGTCCTAATTCGTAAAATTCATACGAATTATGATCCATAACGTGATTATCACACTTATTAACTATAAGAGTTATTGGCTTATCAGTACCACGAAGTAAGATGCCTATGTCTCTATCGAAACGAGTTAGACCATCTTTGCCATCTACCATGAAAATAATAGAATCAGCTTCTTCCATAGCAATCATAGCTTGCTCACGGATTGCTTTCTCCATAGTATCTTCACTACCGGGGATAAACCCACCAGTATCTATGACGTGGAAATACTTTCCATTCCAATCGGAGCGGCCGTATATTCTATCGCGCGTTACGCCCGGTTCGTCTTCGATTATGGCATTTCTCTCACCAACTAATCTATTAAAAAGGGTGGATTTGCCCACATTCGGACGACCAACTATTGCTACTGTAACCATGTTTTTTTGCTTTTTTCAGAAAATAAAATATAATTTACGGAATTCGTTTGTCAACTTTGCACATAACATAAAATGAAAAATAAAAATATCATATTAGGAATCACTGGTTCAATCTCCGCATACAAGTCTCCGTTCTTAGTCAGAGAGCTGATAAAAGAGGGTGCGAGCGTTAATTGCGTCATTACCCCCAGCGGGAAAAAGTTTGTCAGTAAGTTAGTTCTGGACAATCTAAGCCGTAATATAACTATAGACGATATGTTCGATGATAAATTTCAAGACTCGGGTTCTTGGCATATAGATAAGGCACAAAAGTGCGATTTATTCATCATTGCTCCTTGCTCAGCAAATACTTTAGCTAAAATAGCGAACGGTTTCTGTGATAATGCACTCACTACGCTAACGACTGCTATCCCCAAAGGAATACCTAAATTAATAGCTCCGGCTATGGATAGTGATATGTGGGAAAACAAGGCGATACAGCGTAATGTAGCCCAGCTAAAAGAAGATGGATACATTGTATTAGATCCAGAATACGGCGAGCTAGCAAGCGGTATAATAGGGCAGGGGAGATTACCTGAAGTACTGAACCTAATAGAATCAATCAAAGGGCATATATAATGTCATTTCTAAAAGGAAAAATGGTGCTAATAACTGCTGGTCCAACTTATGAGCGAATAGATGATGTTCGGTTCATAGGTAATTTCTCATCCGGGAAAATGGGTTTTGCATTAGCCGAATCTGCTTTGAAAATGGGGGCTGTGGTTACTTTGGTGACTGGACCGACTTGTCAGCATTGCAATCCAGCAATAGATAGAGTCGATATTGAGTCGGCTGATGATATGTACCGAATAGTAACAGGTTTATCCGAAAAACAAGATGTTATAGTAATGTCAGCTGCCGTTGCTGACTACACTCCAAAAGTCAAGCACAATGGCAAAATCAAGAAGAATGACAACACTATGACTATCGAATTAGTCAAAACTAAGGATATACTTAAGGAGTTAGGGAGTAAAAAACAGGAAAAACAAATACTCGTTGGCTTTGCTCTAGAGAGCGAGAAGCTAGTAGAATATGCCAAAGGGAAGCTAGAGCGTAAAAACTGTAATATAATCGTAGCCAATCAAGCTAATAGCACAGATGGTGGCTTCGGAAAGGACATAAACACTGTCACGATAATTGACGATAAGAATAATATAAAAGAAGTGCCTACTGCACCAAAATCGGAAATAGCTGATATTATTTTGCAGTACGTTTCAGAATATAGTGAGCTGCTCTAAACCCATTTTTAGCAGCTCCTTCTAGAGTTGAAGGATATCCATTATCCGAATAATCACCAGCTAAATACAGACCAGGTATATAAGTTTTCACTTTTGGTCTTTTCAGATTATTCTTCTTATCAGCAAGGAAAGTCGCCATTAGCTCGCGAACTATTCTGTAATGAGTTATTTTGAAATCTTCACCGAACATTTTCCTCAAGTCCTCTTCCATCATCGACATTATTACATCATCTTTCAGCTTTGCGTACCGAACAGCATCGCTAGTAGTTATCTGGTACGAGTAAGTATCAGAGTTTCTATCTATCAATTTGTCTCTGTTGAATAGCCAATCGAAACCAGTATCCACCGCTGATATCATGTACGAATCTGTGAGTTTAGTATCCGTCCAGAAATAAACAGAAACAATAGGGGAGTAGTCGGGCACATCAATTTCTATCGGCAATTCGCTCAATATCCGTTTAGTGATGAATGACGGTGTTGTAACCACCACATCATCATAATACTCCTCATTGACTAAGAATTTGCCACCATTCTCCTTTATCGACTTAATAGGACTATTATAGTATATCTTATTCTCGTCATTCAGGAAAACTGACTCAAACCCCTTGAATAATTCTCCAAAATGTACTTTGGGTAGATAAAATGCTGCATTTTGACTCTTACTCAAGAAACCATCGACCATTATAGTTTCGAATATAATTGGACTTGCCTTACGGACAGGAGTATTCATAGTAGAGACGATGAGCGGCTCCCAGAGTATTTTGATTGCTTTTTCAGACTGTTTATGATGCACTAGCATTTCGTAACAATCCGAGAAGTTTTGGAATGAGATGGAATCCATCTGAACTTTGATTGCAAATATAATAGTATTTAGTTTTTCTTTAAACGAGAAGTTACTATCCCTTATAATAGCTTCGAGCAAGCCAAACTTCCCAGAAAATATCTTTGAAGTAAGAGAACTAAACTTACCCCCATAGAAATATGGGATATCATATTTTTCAAATATGTGGAAATTTTCCATACCACCAATTCTTTCCAGCGTATCGAAGAAGAATTTGTAAGCACCTATGCATATATGCTGACCATTATCTATGATTTCTTGAGTAGTTTTATCCACTATTGTAGTTGCCCTACCACCAATAGAATCAGTAGCTTCGTATATATGAACAATGTGGCTATCCATCAGCTCTGTAGCGGCAGTCATACCCGATACACCGGCCCCAATTATCGCAACTTTTCGTTTTTGTATTCCCATAGATTCAAATTTAATAACAAAAGAAGAGAAAAACTTTAAAAATATATTTTTTAGTTAATATTAAATGTTATAAATTTGTAACCTATTTTGATGCGGACGTGGCGGAATTGGTAGACGCGCTAGACTTAGGATCTAGTGGGCTTAAGCTTGTGAGAGTTCGAGTCTCTCCGTCCGTACTCTAGGCAACTCTTCTTGTGAAGAGTTGCCTTTTTTATTTTTAACATCCCTGAAAGCCTTGCTATCACGACAGATTAACTTAACGATGTCCTTAAATACAGGAGTTCGATACTTTTTATCTCTAATCCTAAGTTTCTCCTCAAGTATCGAACTAATTATTGTTCTCTTTCCTTTTGGATTAGCGCTTACATATAATGTAGAGAGATTATCAAAATACTCTAGCGTATTTTGGAGGTGATCTTCTATATTTTCAAATTCTTCTTTTAGAATCAATATTTCTTCAGTTTTAAGTTGTATTTCATCTGTATATTTTGAATTATATCTATCATATACCTCTTTATTTATATCATCTTCTATGAATTTCTCAAAGAGTTTATCTTTTTTGTCTTCTAACAGCTTTATAGCTTTTTCAATAGATTGTGTCTTCTTCTTCTTATTATCAACCGCCGTTTTACTTTTTGATTTAATCATCTCAAGTATTAGCTCTTTTATTTCAGGTTTTGGTTCTAATTGTATTAATAATTCTTCGATTTGCTGATGCAATTCAGAAGCGGAAACTTTACATTTACAGTTGTAATTACTATTACCGTGATAATAACTATATAGTTTACCATTCTTTTTCGTTTTAGTAGTACCTGTCAGTGGTTTATTACATTTATCACACAATAACTCTCCTCTTAATGGTAAGTATTGCTCATAACTACTCTTGTTATTGGATAGAGGTCTATTTCCATTCAAAATCCTCTGTACATTATCAAACACTTCTTTAGAAACGATTGGTTCATGTAATCCAATAACAATTTGCTCTGGTTCGGTAGCTGTAGCCTTAATTTCTATTTCTCCTGCGTAGAAACTATTCCTAAGCATCTTACTTAATTTGGCCTTGTTTAATATTAGCTTATTTGATCTATATTTTTTTACAAGTTCAACCTGTGAATAATTTCCTGTTGCAAAATCCTCAAAGAGGTGCAGAATATCAGGTGCTATCTCAGTATCAATAAACATTAGTGGCTTATTATTAGCATCTTTACCTCTTATATAACCAGTAGGAGCATTAAAACAAGACCTTCCTTCCATCAAACTAGCTCTAATACCTATTCTAGTTCTATCACTTCTAATTTTATTTTCTATTTCAGGAAGTGCAAGATGAATTGCCTTCAACATAATATTTACATGGTTCGAATCATCTAACCATTCTGAAATAGAATTGACTTTTATGTTTAACTTTTCAAATAATTCTATATATCTATATGACTGAGTATGATTTCTACTAAATCTGTCCCATTTTTTGACCAATAAATAATCAATTTCATCCTTATGTTCTTCCGCAAATTGATGTAACTCATTAAATATGGGTCGATTAAAGTCTTTAGCAGAATGATCTTCAACAAAACTCTTAATTATTTGGATATTATTCTTTTTACAATATTCGATTAAGGATCTTACTTGATCTTTTAAACTATATCCTTTTTCCTTTTGCTCACTAGTAGAAACTCTACTATAAATAATTGCTTTCTTCATTTTTCGCCTCTGGGGTTTTTTAATTCTACATAATCTACTAATATTTCTACGATTGGATTCAGAAAATCCAATATTTGTTCTACTTCCTCTTTTGAATAGGTGTTGTTTTTATTCAAAATCTTCGCCGCAGCTTCTATACTAATCATGCGTAATCCACACATTTGTTTAACATGTGGTATATATTGAACCCAGAAAATAGGAATGAGGGGTTGCGTAATATCAAAATTTTTTTTATATTGTAAGTATGAAATTACAATAAGATAGAAATGACTAGAGAATATTTTAAAAACCCTTATAGAAGAAAAAAGAAGACTATAAGTTCAACAAAATCTTACGAATATGAATGCAGTTGTTGTAAACAGCAGTTTATATCCCAAGGAAGATTCTCAAATAGTGTTGTAAAGTATAGAGATTACTGCGCTGATTGTCGAAAGATTTGCTTAATGTGCAGATGTAGACACGGGGGGAGAGGTAATACATGTACAAAGTACTGTGCAGATAGATATAAAATATTAAGGTGGGCGTGGAAAAAGCAACATTCATCAGAATCATTAAATAAATTAGATAAGTTATTAGCAAAATATGATTTAACATCGATACATTATGAAATATTAAAACCACTATTTGGACTAGGGACTACTTTTATTCAGAATAGATGCAAAGGTATATCTGAATTTATGATGGTATTGCAAGACCATAGGAAGTTAGAAAGCATAGGTGGGAAATTGATTATAGATGAGGATTTATATATTGATAAAAATAATTTCTATTTATACGAAAATTCAATTCGTTTACAACCAATAGAAAAACATAAGTAAAGACCAGTTACGTACATTTCATTCTTTTCCTTATATTAGCAATACAGGAAACTAATAAAATGAAATTCTATACCTATGACTTTACAACAATACATTGACTCTGTTGCTAAGAGGTATGCTTCTGGTATATCTCGTGAACATACTTATCGCTCTGATTTAGAAGTTCTACTCCGTGCTATGGTAACTACCGTAGAGATTACCAACGAACCAGCTAACGTTACCGATTGCGGTAATCCCGACTATGTGATAACCAAGGGTAAGATACCCATAGGGTACATAGAGGCGAAGGATATAGCCAAAGATTTGAACTCAAAATCATACAGAGAGCAGTTTGGTAGATACAGAAACGCACTCGACAATCTAATCATCACCGATTATCTATGGTTCCAATTCTTCCAAAATGGGGAGATGGTACACGAAATACGAATAGCCGAAATAGTAGATGGGAAAGTAAAGCCACTTCCAGAGAACTTTGGTAAGTTTGAAAATCTGATACAAGACTTCTGTACGTTCGTTAGTCAGACTATCAAATCATCGAAGAAGCTGGCGGTGATGATGGCTGCGAAAGCTCGACTACTGCAAAATATACTAGAGCAGGCGGTAGAGTCCGATGAGGAGACGCAAGCAAACACATCAATCAAAGCTCAGTACGAGACATTCAAAGATATACTAATACACGACCTAGACCCAAAAGGATTCGCTGATATTTACGCACAAACCCTTGCCTATGGTATGTTCGCTGCACGGCTGAATGATGATACTATAGACACTTTCAGCAGGCAAGAAGCGGCGGAACTAATACCAAAATCAAATCCATTCTTGCGGAAGCTATTCGGATATGTGGCTGGTCCAGATATAGACGAACGTATAAAACCGACAGTAGAGAACTTGGCAGAAGTATTCCGACATACGAACGTAGAAGAATTGCTCAAAAACTTTGGTAATAGCACACAGACGAACGACCCGATAATCCACTTCTATGAAACATTCCTTGCGGAATATGACCCCAAGCTACGTAAATCGCGTGGTGTGTGGTACACTCCCGAACCAGTGGTTAGCTTCATAGTTCGTGCGGTAGATGATATACTAAAAACAGAATTCGGGTTAACACAAGGACTAGCCGACACTACCAAAACGAAAATCAAAGTAGATGTACAAGGCAAAATGCAAGAGCAAGAAGTACACAAAGTACAAATTTTAGACCCCGCTACGGGTACAGGAACTTTCCTAGCGGAAGTGGTGAAGTACATATACAACACTAACTTCAAGCAGATGCAAGGTATGTGGAGTTCCTATGTAGATGAGCACCTAATCCCACGGCTGAATGGGTTTGAGCTACTGATGGCATCTTACGCTATGGCTCACCTAAAACTATCTATGCTACTAGCGGAAACTGGCTATAAGGCAAAGTCAGACCAACGGCTGAACGTATTTCTAACAAACTCACTGGAAGAACACCACAAAGACACAGGTACTATATTCTCGTCGTGGTTAAGTGCCGAATCCAACGAAGCGAACAGGATAAAGCGAGATGTACCAGTCATGTGTGTAATAGGCAATCCGCCGTATAGTGTGAGCAGCAGCAACAAGGGCGAATGGATTCAGAACTTGATAAAAGATTACAAGAAAGATTTGAATGAGAGAAAGATAAACTTAGATGATGATTACATAAAGTTCATTCGCTATGGACAACACTATATAGAAAAGAATGGCGAAGGAATACTTGCTTATATCTCGAACAATAGCTTCATAGATGGTATTACTCACAGACAAATGAGAAAGAACCTATTAGAGACATTCGATAAAATCTATATACTAGATCTACACGGAAACTCACGTATCAAAGAAACCTGTTCAGATGGTACTGTTGACCAAAACGTTTTTGATATTATGCCAGGTGTTTCTATTAATATATTTATTAAAACTAGAAATAAAAAGAAAAATACACTCGCACAAGTATATAACTCAGATTTACTTGGGAAAAGAGAAGTTAAATACGAAATATTAATGAAGAGTTCTTTAATTAATATAAATTGGAAAAGTATTCAAAATGAGGAGCCCTACTACTTCTTTAAATTTAAAGACTTTGCAAAAGAAAATAAATTTAGTTTAGGCTTTAAGATAAATGAAACTTTTAATCTAAGTAACACAGGATTTGAAACAGCAAAAGATAATCTGATTATCAAAGACGACTACGATACAATATTAGCACTAAAAAAATACATTGAAATATCTACTCCTGAAGAAATCTCTAAAAAATATTCTATCAGTCTAATAAAGGCAAATGAAGTAGAAAAAGACATTAAGAATGCAAAATGTATTAAAGCACTTTATCGTCCTTTTGATTATAAGTATACTCTATTTAGCCAAAAAAGTGGCGGTGTTATGTTTCGACCTCGATTTGCTACAATGAAGCATTTTTATAAAAATAATTTAGCTGTTATAATAGGGAGACAAGGTCAAGTTATTGGTGGTAATGAATGGAATATCGTTACTATTACTAATACATTCGTTGATACTAATATATTTTATCGTGGAAGAGGTACAGTCTTCCCTCTCTACCTTTACCCAGAAGCAGGCGAGCAAGCTACATTAGACCAAAGCGGTAGCGAGCCACAGGGCAGAACCCCCAACTTAGATATGAAGCTAGTAGTTGAGATAGCAAAGGGGCTTGGGTTGGAGTTTCGAGATGTAGCAGGTGATGATGTAGTAGGTTCTGCAAATAGAGATGTATCATTCGCACCATTGGATATATTAGACTACATCTACGCAGTTCTGCATTCTCCAGCGTACAGAGAAAAGTACAAGGAATTTCTGAAGATTGATTTCCCAAGAGTACCATACCCAAAAGACAAGAAGAAGTTTTGGCAACTGGTAAACTTTGGTTCGCAAATACGTCAGCTTCACTTACTAGAAACAGCAGATAAATATATCACTAGCTATCCAAATGATGGAAGCAATATAGTCGAACGAAAGATGACCAAGAACAGCATCGGCTATGAGCAAACTGGTGATGGCATTGGTCGTGTATGGATAAACGAAGATCAGTATTTCGATTGTGTACCAGAAGTAGCATGGGAGTTTTACATCGGTGGTTACCAACCTGCTCAGAAATGGCTAAAAGACCGCCATGATCGAGAGCTAAACTTCGAAGACATAAACCACTACCAAAAGATTATAGTCGCCCTCACGGAGACGGACAGACTTATGAAAGAAGTAGATAAGGTAGGGGTAGAGTGATGAAATTATATATTAAAAATATGGTTTGTAATCGTTGCGTAACAATAGTGAATGCTGAAATTGAGAAGATTGGCTTGAAAACTTCATACATTGGACTTGGAGAAGTATTGTTTGAAAGAGAATTAGAAAATACCGAGCTTGAACTATTAGAGTCAGCTTTGCAAATACATGGCTTTGAAATATTGGATACTAAAGAAAGACAAACAATAGAAAAGATTAAAACTGCAATAGTAAACCTAGTATACGATGAGAATGCAGAATCAAAGCTAAATCTTTCGGAATATTTGTCTGGAATTGCGAATATGAATTACTCTACGGTAAGTAAATTGTTTTCTGTAATCGAAGGTATAACGATAGAAAAGTACTACATCAATATAAAAATAGAAAGAATAAAAGAACTTCTAACATATGACGAGCTGACTCTTACAGAAGTAGCATTCAAACTTAACTATTCAAGTTCGGCATACCTTAGTAATCAATTTAAAAAAGAAACAGGCCTAACCCCATCTCAGTTCAAAGCATTAAGAGGAAAAGTAAGGACCTCACTTGACAAAGTCTGAATTTTACAATTATTTCATATCAAACTGTAAATCCAAATAATCTTATTCCTTTAGTTTTGAATAAATAATATTCGAATAACTAAGGAATAATAATGAAACATACATATCAAATAACAGGAATGACATGCGGAAGTTGCGAAAGTAAGGTTAAGAATGCACTTCAGAACGTCAGTAATGTTACTGGAGTAGAGGTAAATAGAAATGAAAACTCTGCATCTATCACCATGAGTAAGCATGTGGATATAAGGGAACTCCAAATAGCAATCGGAGATAAATACAAAATATCTGTTACGCAGCACAACGAAGCACTAGAACAGACTAAATCATGGTTTGCTACTTATAAACCAGTTCTATTAATTTTTGGATACATTTTTACCGCGACATTGCTTATCGAGATGTTATCGAGTAATGTAGATTTGAGTAGATTGATGAGACATTTTATGGCTGGGTTCTTTTTGACCTTTTCATTTTTCAAAATGCTAAATCTTAAGGGATTCAAAGAGAGTTATCAGATGTATGATATCATAGCAAAGAAATTTCCATCTTGGGGGTATATATACGCATTCACAGAGTTGTCGTTGGGTATTGCCTTTCTAATAGATTTCAATGTAGTTATAACAAGTACCGTAACGCTAGTAGTTATGTCATTAAGCATAATAGGTGTTTTACAGACTGTATTAAATAAGAAGACTATAAAATGTGCTTGTTTGGGTGATGTGTTTAACTTGCCAATGAGTACAGTCACTATAATCGAAGATAGTATAATGATAATGATGAGTTTGTATATGCTGATTTCGTAAATCTTTTGTATGCTGTATATGTGAAATTCAGAAATGATTGAAAGGTTTTGATGAATTTCAATTTAACTTACTTTTTAAACATTTTGTTAATTAAATTATTAAACTTCTCTATCTTGCGTTATCATTATCAATGATATTCGAAAAGGAGTACTAACATTAGCATAATATGAATTGTGATGTTCCCAAATATCCTTCAATCCACTACTTATGCTGCACTCCGATTTGAATTTTATAAATAACACTCGACGTTATTTAGTATGGCATTCTGAAGAACATATTCTGCATCCATCGGCATCAGGATATGTTCTTTTTGCCTCTCTTACCGCATCCGTGCAGTTGGTATAGTTCCCCAGGTGTTTTCTGTTTTCTGGGTTTGGCATAGAACTACAACCATCAGCGTGAACTTCATGGTTATAATTCTGTGTGTTTACATAGTAATTCATGTAAAACCTCATATTTTTTAATAAGAGTAGCTGTTAGTCAGCGTTACAACAAACTAAATGCATTTATTGATTCATTACAAGGTGTAATTATCAACACCAATCAATGATAGGACTTTCATATTATCCACATCGTTTTACCCGTGTATTTTCCTCTTTGGAATGCAATTAGCCGCAGCTTGGGGATATATAGTATATCACTTAAAAATACCTATGGAAAAAATAAAAACAGAAGCGGATTTCGTAAAGCAGATAAACGCAACCTATGATAGATTTATAAAAGCGAAGGATGGGTATGAATGTACCTACACGGATAATAAAGATTCGGATGACGCAGGAGCTTCATACAATATTATCACCCAAGATAATATAGCACTCATGAATCTACTAAATGATTATAGAAAGTTTTTAGAATTAGATATATAGTATATAAATTAAAAGATACAAAATGAATAACTATATATCCGCTTCGGATAAAAACTACATGGACATCATGCAAGCAGAGTTTGATGATCTAGAGGAAAGAATAAATACCTATCTGGACATTAGAACTGGTGATAAAGATCTCTATGAAGATATAGATGATTTTATGAGTAAACTAGTTTCGGATAGAAAGGGTCTCAAAAATAGGCTTGCGAAAGTAGGAATTTATGAATGTATTTCTAAATTCAATAAAATAAGCTGTGATGAACTTATGGCAGTGGACAAGGACAAATTAGAATTTGTAAACGATCTACGCGCGTCACTAATTAGTTTGATAGAAGAATTACGATCATAATGTACGTTATTCTGACAATGCTATATGGCGGTTTCTCTCATCTAGGGATTACCGCCATTAAGCGCTTCTAAACCATTTCTGTCGCTACAAACCTAATTGACTATGGGGATTATGTAAATCCATTACCACCGCTTCTTAAACAGCTAATCTACGTGTGTTAGTTCCATTACCTTCACCATATCCGAAAGTAACTATTAGAATTAATTCATCAGTATAATCTATAACTTCTTTTGGTTTATTATTGTCCAGCTTAGCACTAAAGTAATAGTCACATAATTTATCATCTAATGTTTCTTCAAACTTATAATAATTCTGTATTAGCATATCGTACTCCTAGATTAATGTACCAGTTTTGTAATTAGAATCACGATCCCCCTTTGGGGGGTATCGGAGCAGGCTAACGCCTGCGGTCCCGTGATTATTGTGTGTAGTTCTCTTTTTTTCTTTTTTTATTCCTTCTCTTCGGTGTTTAAATATGATACAAATGTTACTTTCCGATTCCTAGCCATGTTTAATTTTAGCTTGTACGTACTTTTGCTAAGCATAGCATCCCGTTCATTCTGAACGGAATACTATCCTTAACAACGCACAATAATTTTAAAGATGCACAGTTGCACCTACATATATAGTAATAGAAAAATGCATCTATACTCTATCCCAGTATACAAACTTACCTACATCCTTTCGTTTAATGTATCCAGCATCTTCAAGTTTCTTTTTCCAGTTAATAGCGGCACGTGATTTAATACTTAAGGTTGACATTATCCAATTGTCAAGTATATCATTTGTTACCGATGATTTTTCTATAAAGACTACATCCAAACCAGTTACTAATTTTTTAAGGTGTGTATCTGTTACTTTCTCTTTCTTTTTCTTAAGTTCAGCGGTTACAAAAACTGGGAATGTACCAGTTGTATCTACTTCGAAAGTGATATTAATTCTAGCATCATGCCGATTCTTTATACAAGTCAGTTCTGCTTTATCTCCTTTATAGGAAATTCGGTAATGTGCTTCTGCTTTTTGCTGAAGTTTTGTACCTAGGTGCCCCGCGAGTTTACTTTGAGATCCTGCATATCTTTCAGGATTTTCCTGAAAAGTAATGAATAAAGGTGTGTCATATCTTTCGGTTACAATAACGAGATCTCCTATTAACATACCAGCAGCTTTGTTATTATTAAAATCGTCTGAGAAATCCCCAAGAATATCTAAAAACACGGCTCTTATTTCTTTCCCTTCACGCTTTGCAATAAAGGATAATACCGATTCTACATAAGATAGTCTTTCTAGATCGGGAATACTTTTGAGAGAAAAGAATCTAACATTCTCGTTCATATCAGTGTAGAATTTACGTTTCTGTTTCAATTTCTGTTTGTTGGTTTCAGTATCAAACATAACTACAACGCCATTCGCTTTGCCGTCATCTAGATAGTTGAATCCTAAAGTGTTATTAGGAGTTACGAATCCTGCAAGTATTTGAATCAAAAACGTAGATTTCATATTGCCCGTCTGAGCACTAATTACATTGAAGCAATTTTTATACGCAAACTTGAATGTACCATCTGGGCATGTGAATTCTATCAATGTTTCATCATACTCCTCATCCATTTCATCGTTCAAATACACTTCAGAATATCTTATAAAGTCTAAATCGTAGAACCTAGTATTGGCTTCATCATACTCATCATCAATGATCCCTCTTTCTATTGTTGTATAAATGAAGTTATAACTTGATTGACATAGCTCATATTTTTTTAATATGTCATGGTATAACTTTATCTGCTGGTCAGAATCAATAAGAAATATCAAATTAGATTTGTTTAATTCTTGGATTTCACTCGAATCTTCGACTAATGTTATACTCTTACTACTATATTCAGATATCAAAGTATAAAGGGCATCTGAATTGCCTAGCATGAATAAGGTTATATTCTCTTTATGTGAAGAACCAAACATACTAGATAAAGGGTCCTCAATTTGGTAAGTATATTTAGCTATCCTAAGGTCTGTATATACACCCTGTGCTACTTTTATTGTGTTTTTAGTGAAGTTACTCATTCTAAACCTCCTGTCGCATTAGAAGCGCTTAAAAGAGTAATCTCTATTCCGATATTGCTGGTAATATTACCTGTCGACTTTATGTGAAATGCACATATACATATTTGTTTTTTCATAGTTTTACCTATTATATTTGATAACTTACAATATATATATGCAGATAATTTTATTTGATGCATGTGTGCTAAATTAATGCACTTATGGAATGAGTACATTTTGGTTTGGTCGCAATATTTAGATAAATTGAAGATGAATGGAAAAGTGGAACCGCTGGTGGGAAATCGTACCCCGAAATAAAACTGATGATATGATCTTCGTATTTGAATTTTATAATCTTAGCGTATGATTATAGCCACAGGTCTGAATTTCACGAAGCTGTATATAGCTTACAACATAATATATTGCAACCACCAACCACAGATGATGATTTAAAGCATTCTGGGAGCCACTGAGTGACTTTTGCGGTAATTACACTACAATTCCAACATCTATAACTAAAAAGCACGTAAGGAGTCTTTAAGGCTTAAATTCGACAATGTGCCAGAAGCTATTTCTTTTTTTAATGCAGCATTCATACTACATAGCTCTATTACTTCTTCATTTCTCGTAATACGAAACCGCATTTTAGCATCTTATCTCCGTAGTATGGATTTTGTACTTTCTTATCGTAACTCATCCAAACGGCACTATCACCAACTGAAGCCATTGGGCATTTGAAGACATAGATGTTTTTGTCATAAGAATTGGTAGAGCTTATCAGGTCAATTAGTAAAACAGAAATACTACTATAGTTAGACCTTGATTTCTCTATATCACTCTCACTTTCTATCTGTTTTGCCAATTTGTAAACAGAAGCTATTTTCTTTTCATAGGGTGAAGTTTTGATTCCGTCTTTGTTCAGTATCTGATTTTTGATATAATTAGATAAGACTTTTGAATTAGATTTAACCTTTTTTATATCAGTTTGAACGAATGATTCATTCAGATTCATATACATCGGTAGTAAGGGCGAAAAATCTATTTTAGTTTTTTCTGGGGTTGATTTTGGAATACTCATTTCAACAGCACCGTGGTCATGCCCTTTCATTGGTTCAACATCATCTTTATCCATATTCATCATGTTTGGCTTACCTGCAATTTGTGCTGCTGCGTCAATAGTGAATGCTCCATTGACAGCTATTTCTTCTCCTGATTGCAAGCCATTAATAACGGGATATTGACCGTTAGAGAGCTGTCCGATTTCTATTTCCCTTGCTTCGAATATATATTCATCAGTATTAGGCTGTTTTACGTAAACTACAGATCGTTTCCCAGTCCAAAGAACTGCTGTAGAGGGTATGACAAGTTGTTGACTACTACTCTTTCCGTCTATATTGCCAACAGCAAGCATCTCTGGTTTCAATTTACCTGCACTATTATTTATTGAACCTCTTATTTGGGCAGTACGTGTTTCATTATTAATAATGGGGTCAATGAAGTTGATGGTACTTTGGAACACTTCTCCTGGATAAGATGGCACTGTGAATTTGATTATATCACCTGTGTGGATATTAGATAAATCTCCTTCATAAGCCTCAAATATAGTCCAGAGTTGGGTCAGATTTGCTAACTCTACAATAGGGTCACCAGTTGTAACATGGTCACCAGAATTAATAAACAATTTAGTAACTACACCCGATTGATGAGAATATACATCAAAGTTATCGATTACATCACCTTTAGCGATTATCTTATCTATCTGATCCTGATGGATTTTCTTTCTCATCAACTTACTTTTAATAGATTGAAATAGCTCTGGTTGCTTGTCTTTCATCTTATAAGCACTTAGTAGCTCCTTCTGCATTAGTACTAGTTCAGGAGAATATATAGTAGCCAATTTCTGACCTGCTGATACTTTAGCTCCAGTATAGTTGATATATAGCTTTTCTATCCGTCCAGTAAAGTGAGCTGGCTGAGTATATACTTTACGTTCATCAAAATCAATTTTTCCATTTAGTCTAGTATTACTACTTGTGTTTCCTTTCCCCACTATCATAGTTCTGATATTTGCTACGCGTATTTGATTTTCTGTTAGAGTAATCGCGGAATTATCAACTTCTGAACCTCCCGATTTAGCTGGTATCAAATCCATACCACAAATAGGACAATCTCCAGGTTCTTGGCTGCGAACGTTAGGATGCATTGAACATGTCCAATACTCGACAGATTCTTGCGAATGATTATGATTATCCTCGGCACTGTCTCCTGCAAAAAACAACCACCCAAGTGCGATACCAATGACTAATGTTACTATTACTATTATATACTTTTTCATTTTATTCACTTCCTTTTTTCAATTTTAATTTTAGTAATTGTGCATTCGCAGCAACAATTATAGTAGAAAAACTCATCACAGCAGCTCCAATTGCTGGATCCAAAACTATAGTTGGATATAAAACTCCTGCAGCTAGTGGAACTGCAATTACATTATAACCAGTTGCCCATATTATATTCTGAATCATCTTTTTTCTTGTTGCTTCCCCAAACTGTAATAAATGTACTATATCTTTTGGGTTACTATCTACTAATATAATATCAGCTGTTTCAGCGGCTACATCAGTTCCTGACCCAATAGCTATTCCAATATTTGCTTGGGCTAAAGCAGGTGAATCATTAACACCATCTCCAGTCATTGCTACGAATTCATCTTTTTCTTGCAAATCATTTACGATTCTAACTTTATCTTCTGGAAGAACCTCACTATAATATCCATCTAATCCGAGTTCTTTACTAACTGCTTTTGCAACCTTCTCATTATCACCCGTTGCCATATAGCACTTGATGTTCATGCTTTGAAGGGCTTTTATTGCATCATAGCTCTCCTTCCTTATTCTATCTGCTAATGAAATAGCGCCAAGTACTTCAGATTCAGATATCAAATAAACAGTGGTTCCTAACTCTGTTTTAATATCTAATTCAGGTATTTCCAAATTATTTTCGTTTAGAAATTTCGGACTCACGACTGAATAATTCTTCCCATTGATTGTTCCACTAATACCTTTACCTGTAATAGATTCAAAATTGGATACTTTATGTAAACTGAGTTGTTTCTCTTTCGCATCTTTTACAATACTTTGAGCGATAGGGTGTTCAGAATTTTCCTCAAGGGAGGAAGTGATTGATAATAATTCCTCTTTAGATAGATTTGAGGTTGAACGAATCTCATCAACTCCAAATTTACCATGGGTTAGTGTACCTGTTTTATCAAATACTAAAGACGTGATTTTTCCTGAGTTCTCAAACGCAGTACGATTTCTTATTAACAACCCATTTTTCGCAGATATAGTAGTAGAAATAGCAACTACTAACGGGATTGCAAGACCTAGTGCATGTGGACAAGTTATTACCATTACACTAACCATTCTCTCTAATGCAAATTGTAGTTCTTGTCCAGCTAATAACCACACTATAAAGGTAATAAAACCAACAGAGAGTGCTACATAAGTAAGCCACTTTGCAGCTTTATCGGCTAAGTTCTGGGTCTTTGATTTTACTGCTTGTGCCTCACGCACCATCTTGATTACTTTGTTAAGATAGCTATCGTCGCCTGAGTTTCTAACTTCTATTTTTAAAGAGCTACTTCCATTGATTGTACCACCAGTAACTTTGTCACCATTTGATTTTTTGACTGGTTTGCTTTCGCCTGATATCATACTTTCATCTATATAGGTATCACCATCTACTATTATACCATCAGCAGGTACTTTTTCATTTGCTTTAATTAATAATGTATCACCCTTTTTGATTTCATTAAGTTTAACATCCTTGGTTACTCCATCTTTTATTAGATGTGCATCTGATGGCATTAGCTTTACTAACTCTTGTAATGCTCCGCTTGTCCCAACAATGGATTTCATCTCTATCCAATGTCCTAAAAGCATAATATCAATCAGAGTAGCAAGTTCCCAATAGAAAGGCATTCCTTTTAAACCAAAAGTAACAGCAGAGCTATAAGCCCAAGCAACTGTTATTGCGATACCAATAAGAGTCATCATTCCTGGGTTTTTATTAGACACCTCCTCTTTCAATCCTTTGAGAAAAGGTTGGCCACCATAGAAGTAAATGACAGAGGCTAGTGCAAATGAGATTATACCCATTGTTTCGAACTGAATGCTTATCCCTAATAGCCCTTGGATTAGTGGTGAAAAAAGCAATATTGGGAACGTCAATACTAAAGATATAAAAAACTTTTTCTTGAAATCTTTAATCATCATTTTATGATGTTCTGTGTGATCGTGATGTTCATGGTTATGGTTCATTTTTTTACTCTCCCACAATACTGATTAATTGTGCTTTTTGATTTAAAATTGATACTTCCGCATCTAATTTCATTTTTTTATATTGAATTATCTTTTCTTCTGTTCTAATTACTTCCAGTATATCTTCATTTGCAATTGCACTGTACTCTTCGTAAAGTAAATCACGTATGTTATTCAACGTCTCTATTTGGTTGTTGTATAAGATTACTCTTTCTTCGTCTGATTTGATATTAAATAGAATGCTTTCGAACTTTGACTTGAGTTTACTTAACAGATTCTCTCGCTCATATTTATATTGATTTATCATTGCAGTTGCTTGCTCTTCTTTAGCAGAATATTTCCCACTAAAAAATGGTATTGATATTCCTACCATTGGCATTATAATATCTAATCCGTTATTTTGAAGAGACATATCGCTCATCTCACTGACGTTAATATAGTCTAGACCTAGAGTAATTGAAGGGTTTGATTCTGAACTTGCTGATGATACTCTATACTTTGATGCCTTTTGTAAAATCTCCAGTCTTTCTACTGAAGGGTTATTCATTATACTAACTCTCATTTCAGAAATACTTATTATCTCTTCCAACACAGAAGGTATTACTATTTTAGAATCTTCATTTCTATTAAGTAATTGCTTCAATTCCTCTCGATATGGATTAGCTTCTATTTCAAGTATATTTATCTTTGTTCCTAATTCACTAATCATCAACTCCAAAGTCAAAAGATCACTTAATCTTGCGGAACTTGTTTCCACTTTGGTCTTAACGATAGGATAAATATAATTCAGTAATTCTGATGATTGCATCAAATATTCCTTTTCTTCCTCTATTCTGTATAACTCATATAGATTAGCTCTTACAGCAAAGAATACTTCATCCTTTTTTAGTTCGAAGTCTTTTCTTTTTGCCTCTGCTAATTCTAAACTCTCTTGTTCGTAATCAGTAAGAGTACCAAACCATGGAAGTTTCTGTACTAGTGATAACTTAAAATTCTGTGGACCGACTCGAGTATATGGTCGGGTAACAAAGTAACCTAAACTAATAGTAGGGTCAGGCACTGCTGAGACTTGTGGTGCATTTAGCAACTGCTGTTCATATTCAATGTACTTTGCTTTTAGCAGGGTGTTATTATTCTCAGCTTCTTTCAAATAGTCTTGTATAGTTTGAGAACTCAAATTACATACTGTTAAAAGTAATAATATTATTAGCGTTTTCATTTTACTATCTCCAATTGTTTTTCTTTCCAAAGCGAGTATAGTACAGGTACTACGAATATGGTAATTATAGCGATTAACATTCCTCCAAAAGCAGGTATGGCCATTGGTAACATTATATCTGATCCACGCCCTGTACTCGTCAATATGGGAACCAAAGCTATTAGAGTAGTGGCTGTAGTCATCAAGCAAGGTCGTACCCTTCTCTTACCCGCTTCTAAAGTTAGGCTTCTAATTTCAGCAACAGATTTCATCTCTTTATCATTGAAATTATCTCTTAAATAAGTTGCCATTACTACTCCATCATCGGTTGCTATACCGAATAGAGCTATAAATCCTACCCAAACAGCCACACTTATATTTATATTACCCATCTGGAATAGATCTCTCATATTAGCACCAAGGAAGCTAAAATCTGCAAACCAAGACTGCCCATATAGCCAAAGCATAGTAAACCCACCAGCAAGAGCAACTGCAATTCCTGTGAAGACGATTAGACTTACCACAACTGAGCGGAACTGAAAATATAAGATTAAAAATATAGCGAATAATACTACTGGGATAATAATAGATAAACGCTTATTTGCACGTAATTGATTCTCATAATTTCCTGAGAACTTGTAGCTAATTCCAGCTGGGATTTTCAATTCTCCAGAATCAATAGCTGCTTTGATATAACTCTCAGCATCTTCTACTACATTCACTTCTGCAAAGCCATCACGCTTATCAAATAGGACATAGCTGGTTAGGAATGTATTTTCACTTTTGATAAGCTGAGGACCTTTTACATACTCAAGAGTTGCTAACTGGCTAAGTGGAATCTGATTTCCTCCAGGAGTTGGTACTAACGTTCTCATTAGCTTGTCTGGCTCATCACGCAATTCTCGTGGATATCGGACTCTTACATTATATCTTTCTCTTCCTTCAACAGTAGTCGTTAAAGGCATACCACCAATAGCTGTTTCTATAACATTTTGAATATCCGTTATATTCAGCCCATAGCGCGCTATTTCATTTCTGTTAATATTAATGTGTATATATGGTTTACCAACTACTCTATCGGCAAATACGGCTTCAGATTTGACTGAAGGTACTCTCCTAAGTATTTCTTCCAGTTTCATCCCAAATTGTTCAATAGTCTTTAAATCAGGACCAAATACTTTTAATCCCATTGGCGCTCGCATACCAGTTTGTAGCATAATTAAACGAGTTTCTATTGGCTGCAATTTTGGTGCAGATGTTATTTCTACGAAATCGCTATGAACAACGATCTCATTCCAAATATCATCAGTTGAATGTATTGATTTCCGCCATTGGCGGAAATTTTCTCCATCTTCATCGGCTATTAAATCTGCTTTTTCTATTCCGTTTAGAATAGCATTTTCGTTAGACAGTGTATCACCTGATTTGGTTATGAAGTTACCATCATCATCTACCTTGAACCTAGTTCGATGTCCATCTGTATCATTAATGTATTCAGATTTGTAATTTATAATATTCTCGAACATTGATAGGGGAGCTGGGTCTAATGCGCTTTCTATTCTACCAGCTTTACCAACTACCATCTCTACTTCTGGTATTTGCTGAACAGCCAAATCTAAATTCTGAAGCAGCTCTCTGTTTTTAGCAACTCCTGTATATGGCATTGATGTTGGCATTAATAGGAATGAACCTTCATCCAATGAAGGCATAAACTCTGACCCCAATCCTGGAAATGCATTTGACATATTCACCCAAGGTCTCGTTTTCGAAATATCAAGCCCTACTGAATTGAATCCCGTATTCACGAATCCAAAAACTTTAGGGAATCCGACCCAAGTCATTATCCCTATTAGTACGATAAAGGTTGGAAATAAAAGAAATGTAGTCTTATGTTCTAAACACCAATAAAGGATTGGCTCATAATAATGTATTATCAATTTGAAAGACCCAAGAACTGCTATCAATAGTATAAATACAAAAAAGAAATTTAGGAATAAGGATTCCGATGGACCTAATGGCATCCAATACTTAGTGAGTATCAAAGTAACAAGGAGTGTCGCAAGAAACACATTGATTGTAGAAATTTTACTTTTCAAATCTGGTTTCTTCGCTGCTATTCCTAATAGAATACCGATTGTAATTACAGTAAGTCCAAATACAATGGACACAACTAACATTCCAAATATGCCTGCTAATACTACTATTCCAGCAAAAAGATAGCTACTAATTGACTTCTTACCTCGAATAGAGAAAAGTAAGTATGTAATAGTTGGTAATATAAATAAAGTTATAATAAGTGCTGAGATGAGTGCAAATGTCTTAGTAAAAGCTAGAGGAATAAACAATTTACCTTCTGCTCCTTGTAACATAAATACAGGGATAAAACTGACAATAGTAGTAGAGACGGCTGTGATAATAGCCGAGCTTACTTCCGCTGATGCTTGATAAATCAATGGTAGTAATTTTTTATTGGGGTATAGTGTTCTGTATTCTATCACATTCTCGACAAGTATAATCGCAAGATCGACCATAGTCCCAATAGCGATGGCAATCCCCGATAATGCGACTATGTTTGCTGCAACTCCAGCGTATTTCATAGCAATGAATACCATCAAAATAGCAACTGGTAACAATACAGCAATTACGATAGACGCACGTATATTTCCTACCATCAGGAGAATTACTATTATTGTAATTAGTACTTCTAGTGAAAGGGCTTCTTCAAGTGTTCCTAATGTCTCTTTTATCAGTTGAGAGCGATCATAGAAGGGGACAATTTCTAATTTAGAAATAGTTCCATCTTCTAGGGTTTTTTGAGGTAATCCTTTTGATATATCAGCTATCTTTTCTTTAACATTCTCTAATACTTCCATTGGATTAGAGCCATATCGTGCTATAACAACTCCACCTACTGCTTCATATCCATTCTTGTCTAGCATCCCTCTTCTGTCAGCAGGGCCGAGCTTCACTACTGCAATATCTTTTATTGTTAAAGGTGTATTGTCACTGGCTCTAATAACGGCATTCTCTAGATCGCTTATCTCTTTTATATAGCCAAGTCCACGAATTAGATATTCTACTTTATTGAATTCTAATGTCTTAGCTCCAACATCTTTATTAGCATTTCGTACCGCATTAATAACTTGACTAATATTAACTCCGTAAGTCTTCATTGCATCTGGGTTGATGTCAACTTGATACTCCTTTACAAAACCACCAATTGAAGCCACTTCTGAAACACCAGATGCAGCATTTAAGCCATACTTCACATAGAAGTCTTGTATAGAGCGTAGCTCATCTAAATCCCAACCTCCAGCAGGCTTACCGTTCTCATCTCTGCCTTCGATAGTGTACCAATATACTTGTCCAAGAGCTGTTGCATCGGGTCCAAGTGCAGGTGATACGCTTTCAGGTAGCAACCCAATTGGTAAGGAATTGAGTTTTTCTAATATTCTGGAACGACTCCAATAATATTCTATATCTTCTTCAAATATTATATATATACTAGAAATCCCAAACATAGAAGAACTACGAATAGATTTAACGCCAGGGATACCTAGCAAGTATGTTGTTAGTGGATATGTTATTTGATTATCTATATCCTGTGGTGAACGTCCGATCCAGTTAGTGAAAACAATCTGTTGATTTTCACCAATATCGGGTATAGCATCTACTGCCACAGGGTCATTTATAGCACTTGTTATGTCCCATTTGAAGGGAGAAACAGCAGTACCCCAAACAACTAATAATGAAAGTAATAGAATAGTTACTAATCTATTCTCTAGAAAAAATTTGATGATCGAATTGACCACGATAAATACTCCAATGATTTTCAAAAAAGATAAAGACTTCAGAGAAAATCGGAGTTTAGATTAGGAATTGCTCGTGTATTTTGTGTAGGGATTGCCTCATGGCAATAGGCGGAGGCGATTCATATATTGCTGGCTTGTTGTTTGCAATCTGTAAATCTTCAGCAATGTATATTGATGATATTACGGCTTGTAATACAGAGAATTGTTCAATTTCAAGCTTGTTATATGTTAATGATTGTTCTTTATTCTTAAATTCTTCTGTATCGTTTTTACAGCAATCTTTCTTTTCAGTGGACTTCTGCTGATGACATTTAGGAACTTCTTTTTCTTCTTTA